>Ga0172367_10000236_pt1 | contig 84735 bp, 77 predicted proteins | sample Lak10m_FD_114542 | JGI IMG/M metagenome (GOLD analysis project Ga0172367, IMG submission 114542) | Freshwater microbial communities from Kabuno Bay, South-Kivu, Congo - kab_022012_10m | ecosystem: Environmental > Aquatic > Freshwater > Lake | place: Democratic Republic of the Congo: South-Kivu... | reverse complement strand
TGAACAGCTCGTTTTGTTTGAGGTCGAGTCCACGCATCGGCTTGGGCTGGCTTCGGCAGAAGAGGATGGCCGCCATTTTGCCAGAGCCACGCGGGCTCTGGCTTTTTTCAACGGCCTGCTAGGGATGGCGGTGAATCAAGGCGCTTCTGCCGGGCTGAAGCCCACCGGCGATGCTCGGTACGGCCAGAAAGCCTCTACACTCGAAACGTCTTGCCATTTCCGGAGTACGACCCGATGACGCTTTCGCCCTTCCATCTCGCCATTCCCGTTTACGATCTGGCCGCCGCCCGCGCCTTCTACGGCGAGGCGTTCGGCTGTGCCGAGGGCCGCAGCAGCGATCACTGGGTGGATTTCGATTTCTTCGGCCACCAGCTTGTGATCCACGAGGCGCCGAAGATGCCGCATCAGGAGGCGGCGCACAGCAATCCGGTGGATGGCCACGACGTGCCGGTGCCGCACTTCGGCGTGGTACTCGGCTGGGAGCAATGGGAGGCGCTGGCCGAGCGGCTGAAGGCGCGCGGCACGCGCTTCGTGATCGAGCCCTACGTGCGCTTTCAGGGCCAGGTCGGCGAACAGGCGACGATGTTCCTGCTCGACCCCTGCGGCAACGCCCTGGAGTTCAAGGCGTTCAAGGACATCGGCCAGCTGTTCGCCAAGTGAGCGGGATCAGCCGCGCTCGGCGAGGTGCTGGTCCTTGAGCTTGACGTAGTTGCCGGCGGTATAGCTGAAAAAGCTGCGCTCCTTGTCGGTCAGCGGGCGCGCCTGCTTCACCGGGCTGCCGACATAGAGGTAGCCCGACTCGAGCGTCTTGCCCGGCGGCACCAGGCTGCCGGCGCCGATGATTACCTCGTCCTCGACCACCACGCCGTCCATCACGATCGAGCCCATGCCCACCAGAATACGGTTGCCCAGGGTGCAGCCGTGCAGCGTGACCTTGTGCCCGACCGTGACCTCGTCGCCGATGGTCAGCGGGAAACCGTCCGGGTTGTACGGCCCGGCATGGGTGATATGCAGCACGCTGCCGTCCTGGATGCTCGAGCGCGCACCGATGCGGATGCGGTGCATGTCGCCGCGGATCACCGTGAGCGGCCACACCGAGCTGTCGGCGCCGATTTCCACATCGCCGATGACCACGGCGGAGTCGTCGACGAACACGCGCTCGCCCAGTGTCGGAGTGCTGTTTTGGTAGCTGCGTATCGCCACGATAGAAACCTCTTTGGCTGCGGGAAGGGTCGATTGTAATTAAGATGGCCGGCATTGCCGCTGCGGACCCGGGCTGAGCAGCATGCCGCCCGCCGTGGTCAGAGTAACAACCGGCCGACCGGCGTTGAAAAAGCACGACAGCGCGTCCATCTAGGACATCTGCCTGCCACGTCCGGCCTCGCTCCAGCGAGCGGCCTGCAACCCTCTTCGTCACAAGGTGTCCCCGTGAGCGCGAACAATCCCCTGCTGCAACAATTCGACCTGCCGCCCTATTCCGAAATCCGTCCGGAGCACGTCGAGCCGGCCGTCGACACCATCCTCGGCGACAACCGCGTGGCGATCCAGGAGCTGCTCAGCCGCCCGGCCGAAAGCCTGGACTGGCAGACCCTGGTGGTCGGGCTGGACGAGCTGAATGATCGCCTCGCCCGTGCCTGGGGGCCGGTCGGTCACCTCAACTCCGTGTGCAACAGCCCGGAATTGCGCACCGCCTACGAGGCCTGCCTGCCCAAGCTGTCGGCCTACTACACCGAACTCGGGCAGAACCGCGCGCTGTTCGAGGCCTACCAGGCGCTCGCCACCAGCCCCGCGGCGGCCGGTTTCGAGGTGGCACAGAAGACCATCCTCGAGCATTCGCTGCGCGACTTCCGCCTGTCCGGTATCGACCTGCCGCCGGTCGAGCAGCAGCGCTTCGGCGCCATCCAGATGAAGCTTGCCGAGCTGGGCAGCAAGTTCTCCAACCAGCTGCTGGACGCCACGCAGGCCTGGACCCGGCACATCACCGACGAGAGCCTGCTGGCCGGCATCACCGACTCGGCCAAGGCGCAGATGGCCGAGGCGGCCAAGGCCAAGGGCCTCGACGGCTGGCTGATCACCCTGGAATTCCCCAGCTACTACGCGGTGATGACCTATGCCGACAACCGCGGCCTGCGCGAGGAGGTCTACACCGCCTACTGCACCCGCGCCTCGGACCAGGGCCCGAATGCCGGGCAGTTCGACAACGGCCCGGTGATGGCCGAGATCCTCGAGCTGCGTCACGAGCTGGCCGGCCTGCTGGGCTATCGCAACTTCGCGGAGCTGTCGCTGGCGACCAAGATGGCCGAATCCACCGAGCAGGTACTGAGCTTTCTGCGCGACCTGGCGGTGCGCAGCAAGCCGTTCGCCGAACGCGACCTGGCCGAACTGCGCGCCTTCGCCGCCGAGCAGGGTCTGGACGACCTGCAGAGCTGGGACCTGGGCTACTACGCCGAGAAGCTGCGCCAGCAGCGCTACAGCCTGAACCAGGAAGAGCTGCGCGCCTACTTCCCGATCGACAAGGTGCTGTCCGGGCTGTTCGGCATCGTCCAGCGCCTGTATGGCATCCAGATCCATGAACTGGAGCAGTTCGACGGCTGGCACCCGGACGTGCGGCTGTTCGAGATCACCGAGAACGGCGAGCACGTCGGGCGCTTCTTCTTCGACCTCTACGCGCGGCCGAACAAGCGCGGCGGCGCCTGGATGGACGGCGCCCGCGACAAGCGCCGCACCGCAGACGGCACGCTGCAGACGCCGGTGGCCAACCTGGTCTGCAACTTCACCCCGCCGGTGGGCGAGCGCCCGGCGCTCTTGACCCATGACGAGGTCACCACGCTGTTCCACGAATTCGGCCACGGCCTGCACCACCTGCTGACCCAGGTCGAGCACGCTGGTGCGTCGGGCATCAACGGCGTGGCCTGGGATGCGGTGGAGCTGCCCAGCCAGTTCATGGAGAACTGGTGCTGGGACCCCGAAGGCCTGGCACTGATCTCCGGTCACTACCAGACCGGCGAAGCCCTGCCACAGGACAAGCTGGACATGATGCTGGCGGCGAAGAACTTCCAGTCCGGCATGATGATGGCGCGCCAGCTGGAGTTCTCCCTGTTCGACTTCGAACTGCACGCCACCCACGGTGACGGTCGCAGCGTGCTGGAGGTGCTCGAACACATCCGCGATGAGGTTTCGGTGATGCGGCCGCCGGCCTACAACCGCTTCCCCAACAGCTTCGCGCACATCTTCTCCGGCGGTTACGCCGCCGGTTACTACAGCTACAAGTGGGCCGAAGTGCTGTCGTCCGACGCCTTCTCGCGCTTCGAGGAGGAAGGGGTGTTCAACGCCGAGACCGGCCGCGCCTTCCGCGAGGCCATCCTGGCGCGTGGCGGCTCCCAGGAGCCGATGGTACTGTTCGTCGATTTCCGAGGCCGCGAGCCGTCCATCGACGCCCTGCTGCGCCACCTCGGGCTGGTAGCGGAGGCCGCGGCATGAGCAACGAAGTATCCCGAGTCACCACCAAGCGCTTCATCGCCGGGGCCGTATGCCCGGCGTGCAGCGGCACGGACTGCATCAAGATGTGGGATGTCGACGGTGTCCCGCACCGCGAATGCATCGACTGTGGCTACGCCGACACCCTCAACGCCCAGGGCCAGTCGGTACCCATGGAGCTGGGCACGCGAGTGAACAAGGTCCAGCCCAAGCCGGCCAACCCGCAGGTGCAGTCGGTGCAGTTTTTTCCTAATCCGAAGTTGAAGAAGCCGGAGTAAGGGGTGCTGCACCTGACCTGCGGTGACCTGGCCGGCGATGGTGTTCGCAACCTGCTGGCCGACCGCGAACCGGGTGCGGAGGTCCGGGTGCTGCGCGATGACCTGGCAGTCGGCCCGCTGAGCGATGTGGACAGCCCGCCGTGCGCCGCCCGTGTCGCCTTCTGGGAGCAGCTGTGGCCTGACGAGCTGACGCCGCGCCCGCTGTTCGCCCACGACCTGGCTGCCGATGCGCGCTGGCTGGCAGAGCTCGCCGGGCAAGCCGACGGCGTGATCGTCTGGCATGGCGACAGTGCGTCCGAACAGCTGCTGCTGGCACGGGTCTGCGCGGCGTTGCAGGGCTGCCGGTTGCAAGAAGTGGCCTGCGGTACAGGCGACAGCCGCGCCGGTCGGCGCAAAGCGGTGTCCATGCATTCGCCCGAGGCGCTGGCGGCGCTCTACCGGCCACAGGCCGTTTCGGTGTCCCGCCAGACCGAGCTTGCCGCGGTCTGGCATCAGCAATGCGCCGGCACCTACGGCATTCGGCGCTGGGACAATGGGACCTTTAGCGGCGAAGACTATCAATTGATCGACGCGGCGCTGATCGCCGCCAGCCCGGATGAATTCGCACCGCTGGCGCGTGCGATGGCCGAGGTCATGGGCCATTGCGACGGTTTCTTCGCCACCGACCTCTTCCTCTACTGGCGCGCCCGCGAGCTGACTACCGCGGGGCATCTGGAATTACGGGGCGACCCCGCCGCCGGTTATCGTGATCTGCAGGTGCGCCGGAGGTGAAGGCGCACGCCGAACGATTCTGCTTCGCGGCCTCACGACAGACAGCGGTCACCGCCACGCCAGCGCTTACGCAGCCGCACCGCTGATAAAAAAGAACCCGCCGAGTGGCGGGTTCTTTTTCGGTGCCAGGCTCGCTCAGCCCTCAACCTTCGGCGTCGCCCGTCCCGGCTGCGGTGGCGAGGCAAACAGGCGCTTGAGCTTCATCGCCGGCGCTTCGATCAGGTGCCAGGACAGCGCGGCGAGGATCAGCGTCGGCACGAAGGCGATCAGCGTCAGGCCGAGCACGCCGACCTGCGGGCCGAACAGGTAGACGGTGAGCTGCTGGAACGGGAAGGCGTAGATATACAGGCCGTAGGAGAAGTCGCCGTACTTGCCGAAACGCGACACCCAGGGCAGCGGCGCGTAGGCCAGGTAGAGCACCAGGTATGGCAGCGCGACGAAGTACACCAGCGGGCCGATGTCGGTGCGGAAGGTCGCCACCAGCGCGGCGAACAGCAGCGCCGCGATCCAGCCGCGCCAGGGAATGTCGTCGCGATAGAGGAACAGTGCCGAGCCGCTGTAATACAGCAGACCGAGCTTGAAGATGTTCTTGATGAAGTAGGACTCGATACCCAGCTTGCCCAGCAGCCAGAAGTGCCCGACCGCCAGCACCACGATCGGCAGGAAGATCAGGCGGCGCTTGAGAAAGCCGGTCAGGCCGAGAATCATCACGCCGATGTACATCAGCACTTCCAGCGGCAACGTCCACAGCGAACCGTTGACCACATCGGGATAGATGTTGCCGGTGAACACGCCAGGCAGTTCGTAGCGCGTCACCAGCAGGATGTTCTGCAGGTAGGTCCAGGTACCGTCGGCGGCCAGATAGCGACCGAGGCTGAACTGCGTGACCATCGGTCCAATGACGAAGACCGACAGCAGCACCGCGACGATCAGCGCCGGGAAGATGCGCAGTGCACGCTTGATCAGGAAGCTCTTCGGGCTGCTGCTGGCCAGCCAGGACGAGGCGATCAGGTAGCCGCTCATGACGAAGAAGATGCCGACGGCGATCGAGCCGCCCTTCTCATAGCCGGTCAGCAGCGTCAGTGGTTCGTCTTCGCGACGGCCGACCAGCGGGTAGCTATGGGCGAACAGCACCAGAGCAGCGGCGAAGAAGCGCAGGAAATCGAAGTTGTTTTCCCGGGTGTGAAAGGAACCGGTGGGATGCATGGTCTGCTCCTGACTGTCGGCAGTGGCTGGAAGCTGGAGTGCACGGGAGTGCAATGCCGGTACTGCCGGATCGGTCGCCGGAGGCGCCCTGATCATCCTTTTGTTTGTTTGCCGGCCGGCTCCAATTCGGGAAGCGCGGAAACCACAGCGCTCACCCGATCAGCCTCCTTTGTCCGGACCTGTAAGCAAATGTTCCCGAGGCAACCGACGGGCGGTAGCGGTTGCCATCGATCAGTTGGGCTGGCGCGCGGTCGACGAGCTGTTTACTGTATATATAAACAGCCTTTGGCCACGACCATGACCCTGCCCATTTCCACACCACGCGGCCGCGGTACGGCGGTGAACCCGGACAACCGCTTCGCGCCCACGCGCAGCGAGGCCTACGACGATGGCTGGGAACAGGACGTCCCGCCGACCCGCGCCACCGAGGTGCGCCGCGAGATCGCCAAGTCGGTACTGACGCGCAACCAGTCGCCGGACGTCGGTTTCGATCGCTCGGTCAACCCTTACCGCGGTTGTGAACATGGCTGCATCTACTGTTTTGCGCGGCCATCGCACGCGTACTGGGATCTTTCGCCGGGCATCGATTTCGAGACCCGGCTGATCGCCAAGACCAACCTCGCCGAACGGCTGGAGGCCGAGCTGAGCAAGCCGGGCTACGTGCCGCAGCCCATCGCCCTGGGGGTGAACACCGATGCCTATCAGCCGCTGGAGCGCGAGCAGCGGCTGACGCGCCAGGCACTGGAGATCCTGCTGCGCTTCAGGCACCCGGTACACATCATCACCAAGGGTTCGCTGGTGCTGCGCGACCTGGACCTGCTGGTGCCGCTGGCCGAGCAGCGGCTGGTCAGCGTGTCGGTCAGCCTCACGACCCTGGACGACGAACTCAAACGCATCATGGAGCCGCGCGCAGCCTCGCCTTCGGCGCGCCTGCGGGTATTGCGCACACTGCACGAGGCCGGCGTGCCGGTCAGCGTGATGTGCGCGCCGATGATCCCGATGATCAACGACATGGAGCTGGAGCGCCTGCTGGAAGCCGCCCGCGAAGCCGGCGCACGTTCGGCCGGCTACGTGCTGCTGCGCCTGCCTCATGAGGTGGCCGGGCTGTTCGAGGGCTGGCTCGAGGAACACTTCGCGCAGCGCGCCGCCCATGTCATGAGCCTGGTGCGCCAGTCGCGCGGCGGCAAGGACTACGACAGCCGTTTCGGCAGCCGCATGCGCGGCGAAGGCCAGTTCGCCCAACTGCTCGGCCAGCGTTTCCAGCTGGCCTGCAAGCGGCTGGGCTTCAATCGGCGGGATCAGAATTACGGCCTGGATTGCAGCCGTTTCGTCGTGCCGGGACGGCAGATGCCGTTGCTCTGATTTCGCCGCGCCGGGATGCCAGTGCCATCATTGCGCTAGTGGGTCAATCGTCGCAAAGGCTCGTCCTAGAGCGGCTCGTTCAGTTTCAGTTAAGTCTCGCTGACTAGCCTCGAGGCAAATGTGACCAGCCAGTCACGCGGACCGCCTGCGGTCTGCGCGGCGCTGGCACGCCTTGCCCCTGCCCCAGGAGACCCAAGCCCATGCGTGAAATATTCACCGCCCGCGTCGAGCCCAGCAAAGCATCCGCCCAAGGCGGCCGGCATGCCCGAGACGAGAGCGCCGACGAATCCTTCGCCCACCTGGTCGATGGCTTTCGCCGCTTCCGTGCCGAGGTCTATCCCGAGCAGCAGGCGCTGTTCGCCCGTCTGGCCAAGGCCCAGCAGCCGCGCGCGATGTTTATCACCTGTGCGGACTCGCGGATCGTTCCCGAGCTGATCACCCAGAGTTCGCCCGGCGACCTGTTCGTCACCCGCAACGTGGGCAACGTGGTGCCACCCTATGGCCAGATGAACGGCGGGGTTTCCAGCGCCATCGAGTACGCGGTGATGGCCCTCGACGTGCAACACATCATTGTCTGCGGGCATTCCGACTGCGGTGCGATGAAAGCGGTGCTCGACCCGGCCGGGCTGCAGCGCATGCCCACGGTGAAGGCCTGGCTGCGCCATTGCGAGGTGGCGCGCAGCCTGGTCGAGCAGAACTGCAGCTGCACGGCCGGCGAGGCCCTGGGCGTGCTTACCGAGGAGAACGTGGTGGCGCAGCTCGATCACCTGCGCACCCACCCTTCGGTCGCCGCCCGCCTCGCCGGCGGTCAGCTGTCGATCCATGGCTGGGTCTACTGCATCGAAACCAGCGAAATCCTCGCCTACGACGCCGGCACCGGCCGCTTCGCGCCGCTGGACGGCGACGGCCCGCTGCCGGTGGCAACGCCCGCACCGCGCTACCTGCAAGCCTGAACCAGCGGCCGAAAAGGCATTGGCTGTCACTCCCGGCGGCGCCGCTGGGCGTCGCCGCGTTGTCGAGGATTTCGAATGAATGCAGAAACGATCAAAGCAACATTGCCGCGCGACCTGATGGCGTCCGTGGTGGTCTTCCTGGTGGCACTGCCCCTGTGCATGGGCATTGCCATCGCTTCGGGCCTACCGCCCGCCAAGGGCGTCATCACCGGTATCGTCGGCGGGCTGGTGGTGGGCTGGCTGGCCGGCGCGCCGCTGCAGGTCAGTGGCCCGGCCGCGGGCCTCACGGTGCTGGTCTTCGAATTGGTGCAGCAATATGGCGCCGCGATGCTCGGCCCGATCCTGCTGCTGGCCGGCGCGCTGCAGCTGCTGGCCGGGAGGCTGAAGCTGGGTTGCTGGTTCCGCGTCACCGCGCCGGCCGTGGTCTACGGCATGCTGGCGGGCATCGGCATTCTCATCGTGCTGTCGCAGTTGCACGTGATGATGGATGCGCAGCCGGAAGCCTCCGGACTGGACAATCTCGGCGCCTTTCCCGCCGCACTGTGGGCGGCCCTGCCGTTGTCCGGCGGCAACGGCATGGCCGCCGCCTCCCTCGGCCTGCTGACCATCGCCTGCATGTGGACATGGGATCGGCTCAGGCCGCAGCGTCTGCGTCTGCTGCCCAGCGCGCTGCTCGGTGTCGCGGCGGCGACGCTGGTGGGGCTGTGGCTGGGGCTCGACGTGCGCCGTGTCGAGGTGCCGGACAACCTTGCCGACGCCATCAGCTGGCTGCAGCCGGCCGATCTGCTGGCGTTCGCCGATCCCGGCCTGCTGGTCGCGGCGTTGGCCGTGGCCTTTATCGCCAGCGCCGAAACCCTGCTGTCCGCCGCCGCGGTCGATCGCATGCACCAGGGCCCGCGTGCCGATTTCGACCGCGAGCTCACCGCGCAGGGCGTCGGCAACATGCTCTGCGGCGTGCTCGGCGCGCTGCCGATGACCGGCGTGATCGTGCGCAGCTCGGCCAACGTGCAGGCCGGCGCGCGTACGCGGCTGTCGGCCATGCTGCATGCGCTCTGGCTGCTGGCCGCGGTGGTGCTGCTGGCCGCGCTGCTGGAGCAGATTCCGGTGGCGAGCCTGGCCGGTGTGCTGGTCTACACCGGGCTCAAGCTGATCGACCTGGACGCGCTGCGCCAGCTCGGCCGTTAGGGCCGCATGGCCATGCTGATCCATGTCGCCACCGCGCTGACCATCGTCGCCACCGACCTGCTGACCGGCGTGCTGCTGGGCTTCGCGCTGACACTGGCGCAGCTGGCCTGGCAGGCGTCGCGACTGAAGATCGGCGTGGTGCGCGACGGACGCCGGGTCGAGCTGCGCATGCAGGGCGCGGCGACCTTTCTTCGCGTGCCGCAGCTCGCCCGCGCACTGCAGGGCGTGCCGCAGGATGCCTGGCTGCATGTACCGATGGCGCACCTGCGCTACATCGATCACGCCTGCATGGAGCTGCTGGAGGAATGGCAGCGCGCCAACCAGGCCAGCGGCGCACGGCTGATCATCGAAGCGCGGGCGCTGACCCGGCGGGTCGAAGGCCGGCGTCGACAGGCCGCACATCTCGCCGCAGCCGCCGCCGGGAACTAATCGGGGCGGCCAAGCCCTCATCTTTCAGGCATCAACATGTGCACCTTGCAGGCAGCGCATCGGGCGAACCGGTGCGCTGCCTGCGCTTGCGGAGGATGAATTGGACGTCTTTATCGATCTGCTGCAATGGCCGGCCATGGCGGTCACGGTGATCGCCGCCTGGCTGATCGGCTCGCTGCGACCCGGCCGGCGCTTCGTCGGCTTCTGCTGTTTTCTGCTGAGCAACCTGCTCTGGGTGATCTGGGGCTGGCACGCCGAGGCCTGGGCGCTGATCGTCCTGCAGGTCTGCCTGGCGGCGATGAACATTCGCGGCGTGAAGAAGAACGACGACCCCGCACAGCCCGAGCCAGACACGCCCCGCGCTTAAATTGCGAGAGTGGGATCGCTGTCTATACTCCGAATCGTAGGCGTACCTGATTGAGTTCCGACTGCGCGTGCAAGCGTCCATGTCGCCAGCGAGCGTTTCGCGGGTGGCGTTGGGCAGAATCGGACCGATCGAAAACGTAGCTGGCATGACGGGAATGGTTTCCCCGGCCAGCCGATTTTCGGCGGTGCGATGGCGGTCGGCGGGATAACAAGAATCATAAGGGGAACCCGCAATGTCTCGACATCCATGCATCTGGATGGGGCTTGGGCTTTCGGCAATATTTGGCCAGGCCCAGGCGGCCTGGGACGTGAACATGCGCTCCGGCGCCACCGACGTCAGCCGTTCGGTGTTCGATCTGCACATGACGATCTTCTGGATCTGTGTGGTCATCGGCGTGCTGGTATTCGGCGTGATGATCTGGTCGATGGTCGCGCACCGCCGCTCCAAGCGTCAGCATTCCGCTCACTTCCACGAAAACACCCGCGTCGAGGTGCTCTGGACGGTCATCCCGCTGCTGATTCTGGTGGGCATGGCGATCCCGGCGACGCGCACGCTGATCCACATCTACGACTCCAGCGAATCGGACGTCGACGTGCAGATCACCGGCTACCAGTGGAAGTGGCACTACAAGTACCTGGGCGAGGATGTGGAGTTCTTCAGCAACCTCACTACGCCACGCGAGCAGATCAACAACCAGGCGCCCAAAGGCGAGAACTATCTGCTGGAAGTCGATGAACCACTGGTGATTCCAGTTGGTGCCAAGGTGCGCTTTCTGATCACCGCCGCGGACGTCATCCACTCCTGGTGGGTGCCGGAACTGGCGGTCAAGAAGGATGCCATTCCCGGCTTCATCAACGAGTCATGGACTCGTGTCGAGCAGCCCGGCATCTACCGCGGCCAGTGCACCGAGCTGTGCGGCAAGGACCACGGTTTCATGCCGGTGGTGGTGGAGGTCAAGTCCGCCGAGGACTACGCCACCTGGCTTGGCGAGAAAAAAGCCCAAGCCGCCAAGGTTGCAGAGCTGACCAGCAAGGAGTGGACGCTGGCGGAGCTTTCCGAGCACGGCCAGAAGGTTTACCAAACCGCCTGCGCGTCATGCCACCAGGCGGGCGGCGAAGGCATTCCGCCAATGTTCCCGGCACTCAAGGGCTCGCCCATCGCCACCGGCGACATCGAGGCGCACATCGACATCGTCGTGAACGGCAAGCCGGGCACCGCCATGGCGGCCTTCGGCAAACAGCTGTCGGAAGTCGATCTGGCAGCGGTCATCACCTACGAGCGCAACGCCTGGGGCAACAAGACCGACGACATGGTCACGCCGAAAGACGTGCTCGACTTCAAACAGGCCGAAGAAGCCACCCAGTAAGAGGATCAGGTGATGAGTGCAGTGATCGACGACCATGGTCATGTCGGGCATGACCACCACCACGGGCCGGCGAAGGGGCTTTCGCGCTGGCTGCTGACCACCAATCACAAGGACATCGGCTCGATGTACCTGTGGTTCAGCTTCGCGGCGTTCCTGCTAGGCGGCTCGATGGCGATGGTGATCCGCGCCGAGCTGTTCCAGCCGGGTCTGCAGATCGTGCAGCCGGAATTCTTCAACCAGATGACCACCATGCACGGCCTGATCATGGTGTTCGGCGCAGTGATGCCGGCTTTCGTCGGCCTGGCCAACTGGATGATCCCGCTGATGATCGGCGCGCCGGACATGGCCCTGCCGCGGATGAACAACTTCAGCTTCTGGCTGCTGCCGGCGGCCTTCGGCCTGCTGGTCTCGACGCTGTTCATGGAGGGCGGCGGGCCCAACTTCGGCTGGACCTTCTACGCGCCGCTATCGACGACCTACGCGCCAGAGTCGGTGACCTTTTTCATTTTTGCCATTCACCTGATGGGCATCAGCTCGATCATGGGCGCGATCAACGTGATCGCCACCATCCTCAACCTGCGCGCGCCAGGCATGACGCTGATGAAGATGCCGCTGTTCGTCTGGACCTGGCTGATCACCGCCTTCCTCCTGATCGCGGTGATGCCGGTGCTGGCGGGCGTGGTGACCATGATGCTGATGGACATCCACTTCGGCACCAGCTTCTTCAGCGCAGCCGGTGGCGGCGACCCGGTGCTGTTCCAGCACGTGTTCTGGTTCTTCGGCCATCCCGAGGTGTACATCATGATCCTGCCGGCCTTTGGCGCGGTCAGCTCGATCATCCCGGCGTTCAGCCGCAAGCCGCTGTTCGGCTACACCTCGATGGTCTACGCCACCGGCGCGATCGCCTTCCTCTCCTTCATCGTCTGGGCGCACCACATGTTCACCGTCGGCATCCCGCTGACCGGCGAGCTGTTCTTCATGTACGCCACCATGCTGATCGCCGTGCCCACCGGGGTGAAGGTGTTCAACTGGGTCTCGACGATGTGGCGCGGCTCGCTGACCTTCGAGGCGCCGATGCTGTTCGCCGTGGCCTTCGTCATCCTCTTCACCATCGGCGGCTTCTCCGGGCTGATGCTGGCCATCGCCCCGGCGGACTTCCAGTACCACGACACCTACTTCGTGGTGGCGCACTTCCACTACGTGCTGGTGCCGGGGGCGATCTTCGGCATCTTCGCCTCGGCCTACTACTGGCTGCCGAAGTGGACCGGGCACATGTATGACGAGACCCTGGCCAAGCTGCATTTCTGGATGAGCTTCATCGGCATGAACCTGGCGTTCTTCCCGATGCACTTCGTTGGCCTGGCCGGCATGCCGCGACGCATCCCCGACTACAACATGATGTTCGCCAACTTCAACATGGTCTCCAGCGTCGGCGCCTTCATGTTCGGCGCCACCCAGCTCTTGTTCCTGTTCATCGTCATCAAGTGCATCCGCGGCGGCGCACCCGCACCGGCCAAGCCCTGGGACGGCGCAGAGGGACTGGAATGGAGCGTGCCCTCGCCGGCGCCTTACCACACCTTCCAGGTGCCGCCGGACATGAGCGATGTGCACGAGCACCGCAAGGGCACCGGCGGGGAGCTGACGCCGTGAGCATGCATCGGGGTGTGACCGGAGGTTGCCGGGCCGCCCGCAACCCTCGATCGGGGAGGCTGCCATGAACGAGGCCCTGTCCACTCGGCGGCTGGTCCGCCGCCTGGTGTTCGTCGTGATCGCCATGTTCGGCTTCGGCTTCCTGCTGGTGCCGATCTACGACGTGATGTGCCAGGCCTTCGGCATCAACGGCAAGACGGCTGGCGCCTACACAGGCGTGCAGAGCGCCGACGAGGCGCGTGCGGTGCGGGTGCAGTTCCTTGCCACCAACGCCGCCGGCATGCAGTGGCAGTTCGGCCCGCAGGCCGACCAGATCAGCGTGCACCCCGGCGCCACCCAGGAGATCCGCTTCGTCGCCTACAACCCCACCGACAAGCCGATGACCGCCCAGGCGATTCCCAGCGTCTCGCCGTCACGGGCGGCCGCCTACTTCCACAAGACCGAGTGCTTCTGCTTCACCCAGCAGGTGCTGCAGCCGGGCGAGCGCATCGAGATGCCGGTGCGCTTCATCGTCGATCGCGGCCTGCCCGCCGACGTGCATCACCTGACCCTCGCCTACACGCTGTTCGACATCACGTCCCGCCAGCCGCCGGTGGCCGTCAACGCCGCATCGGCCCCGGCCAAGGAGAGTCTGCAATGAGCCAACAGACCACCCACGAGCAGTACTACGTTCCCGATCAGAGCAAATGGCCGATCATCGCCACCATCGCCCTGCTGGTCACCTTCTATGGCCTGGGCAGCTGGTTCAACGACCTCAAGGCCGCCCGTGATTCGTCCAACGGGCCGCTGATCTTCTTCGTCGGGGCGCTGCTGATCGCCTACATGATGTTCGGCTGGTTCGGCGCCGTGGTGAAGGAAAGTCGCGCGGGGCTGTACAGCGCACAGATGGATCGCTCGTTCCGCTGGGGCATGAGCTGGTTCATCTTCTCGGAGGTGATGTTCTTCCTCGCCTTCTTCGGCGCGCTCTTCTACATCCGCTACTGGACCGGCCCCTGGCTCGCCGGCGAGGGCGACAAGGGCATCAGCAACATGCTCTGGCCCGGCTTCGAGTACAGCTGGCCGCTGCTGAACAACCCCGACCCGAAGCTCTACCCGGCGCCGGAGGGCACCATCAGCGCCTGGGGCCTGCCGCTGATCAACACCATCCTGCTGGTCAGCTCCAGCTTCACCCTGACCTGGGCGCACCATGCGCTGCGCAAGAACAACCGTCAGCACCTGAAGCTCGGCCTGGGCCTGACCGTGCTGCTCGGCGCCGCGTTCCTGGTCCTGCAGATCGAAGAATACGTGCATGCCTACACCGAGCTCGGGCTGACCCTGGGCTCGGGCATCTACGGCGCGACCTTCTTCATGCTCACCGGCTTTCACGGCGCCCACGTGACCATGGGCGCGATCATCCTCACGGTGATGCTGGTGCGCATCCTGCGGGGGCACTTCAGCCCCGAGCAGCACTTCGGTTTCGAGGCGGCGGCCTGGTACTGGCACTTCGTCGACGTGGTGTGGATCGCGCTGTTCGTGTTCGTCTACGTGATCTAGGGAGCGCTCAGAAACCGAAGGCGGGGCGCAGCTGCCCCGTATAGAAACCCCAGCCGATCAGCGCAACGGTCAGTGCGCTGAGGCTGACGCGGATGAACAGGGCCGTGATCACGCGCGAGGTACGGCCCTCGTCCCTGACCAGAAAGAACAACCCACTGAACAGACTGACCAGCGTGGCCACTAACAACAGAACGATCGCCGCCTTGAGCATGAGCGATTCCACGACAGGGGTATTGGGGGTGGAGTATAGCCAGCCGTATCGACACATCAGGCTGCCGGCCATGAGCGGCTTCAGGCCCGGGCTGCTGCCGACCCTGCTGGTGCTGGCCATGCTGCCGGTGCTGGTCTGGCTGGGCTTCTGGCAACTGGAGCGTGGCGAGCAGAAGCGCGAGCTGCTGGAGCGCCAGCAAGCCCGTCAGCAGGCCGCACCGCTGGCGCCCCACGAGATCGAACGGCTGAACGACCCGGCCTTCGCCCGGGTGTTCCTGCAGGGTCGCTTCGATGCCGAACACAGCTTCCTGCTCGACAGCCGCACCCGCGACGGCCAGGTCGGCGTCGAACTGCTGCAGCCCTTCCATGACGAACTCAGCGATCGCTGGGTGATGGTCAACCGCGGCTGGATTCCCTGGCCGGATCGCCGTGTGCCACCGGCCTTCGACACGCCGGCGCAGCCGTTGAAGCTCGCTGCCTGGGTCTACGTGCCGCCGGGCAAGCCGTTCGTCTTTAGCCACCGCACGGCCGAGGGCTGGCCGCGCCTGATCAACCATGTAGACATCGAGGCGATGTGGCAGCAGGCCGGCCGCGCGGGCTTGATTCACGAGCTGCGCCTGGAACCAGGCCCGAGTGCCTACCGCGCCGACTGGGCGATCACCAGTATGCGCCCGTCACAGCACCTGGGTTACGCCGTGCAGTGGTTCGCCCTGGCGGCGGCCCTGCTGGCGCTGTTCATCTATTTCGGTGTGCATCAGGCACGGGGGAAGCGCAGTGAGCACGATGAATCCAACCCTCTCCAGCGGTGAAGGGAAACGCGGCCGCGGTCGGCTGCAACTGCTGATGATCATCGGCGTGGTGCTCGGCCCGATGCTGCTGGCTTCGGCCATGTACCGCTTTGGTTTCTGGGTGCCGGAAAGCCGCAGCTATGACGGCGTGCTGATCGCCAACGGCCAGGACCGTGCGGCCATCGGCGTCAGCGCTACAGCGCCCGAGCGGCGCTGGGAGCTGCTGGTCACCGCGCCGCAGGGTTGCAAAGCCCAATGCCAGCAACTGGTCTATCTGGCCCGGCAGATCAATATCGGCCTGGCCCGCGAAGCGGCCCGCGCCAGCCATGCACTGGCGAGCGCAACGGCGCTGGACGAAGCCTACGAGCAGCGCCTGCGCCGCGAATATCCACAGCTACAACGCCACGCCCTGGACGCTGCCGTCTATGCCCGCAACCCCGAGGCGCCCGCCACCCCCCAACTGTGGATCGTCGACCCCCACGGCAATCTGGTGCTGCGCTACGACGTCGGCGCCGACGGCAAGGCGATTCTCGACGACCTGAAATACCTGCTGAAGATCTCGCAGATCGGCTGAGGCACTGTGCCGCTGCGCTGCGGTCCCAAACAGACCGCCCAAGGAGAACCCGATGGCCAGACCCGGATACCGCCTCGCCCTGATCGCCACCGCGCTGGCCGTGGTGGTCGTGCTGCTCGGTGCCTACACGCGGCTGACCCACGCCGGCCTCGGCTGCCCGGACTGGCCCGGCTGCTACGGTTTCCTTGCCGTGCCCATGAGCGAACATAAGCAGAACCTTGCCGCGCTGCGCTTTCCCGATGCACCGCTGGAGGTGCGCAAGGGCTGGAACGAGATGGTTCATCGCTATTTCGCCGGCGCCCTCGGGCTGGTGATCCTCGCCCTTGCGGTACAGGCGATACGCCGTCGCGGCCAACCCGGGCAGCCGGTGAAGTTGCCGCTGCTGCTGCTCGCGGTGGTCATCGCCCAGGCAATCTTCGGCATGTGGACGGTGACCCTGCAGCTCTGGCCGCAGGTAGTCACCGCGCACCTGCTCGGGGGTTTCACTACGCTCAGCCTGCTGTTTCTGCTGTGCCTGCGACTGTCCGGCGCGCTTGCTCCCTTGCCGGCCGTGGACGGTCGTCTGCGCAGATTCGCCGGCATCGCCCTGCTCGCGGTGGTGGCGCAGATCACCCTGGGCGGTTGGGTCAGCAGCAACTATGCGGCGGTGGCCTGCACCGATTTCCCCACCTGCCACGGCGAATGGTGGCCGCGGATGGACTTCGCCAACGCCTTCAACCTGACCCACCACGACATCGGCCCCAACTACCTCGGCGGCCTGCTCTACGGCGAGGCGCGCACGGCGATCCATGTCAGCCACCGTATCGGTGCGCTGCTGGTGACGCTGGTGTTGCTGCTGCTCGCCGCCATGCTCATGCGCCGCGGCCTCAGCCGGCTGGCCGGGCTGCTCATCGCCGCGCTGGCGCTACAGGTCGGCCTGGGTATCAGCAACGTGGTCTTCAACCTGCCGCTGGCGGTGGCCGTCGCGCACAACGGCGGCGGTGCCGCGCTGCTGCTGGTGCTGGTACTGGTCAATTACCGGCTGCGCCAGCCTGCACATGCCACCCGGCAAACCGAGCCTGCATCGATTTCGAACACGACTGGGCAGCTCGATCTGCCCCGTGCATGACCACAAGGAGAACCCCCATGGCGACTCTACTCAGCGAACGCGGCGCTCAGGCCAGCTGGCGTGACTACCTGGAGCTTACCAAGCCGAAGGTGGTGCTGCTGATGCTCATCACCTCGCTGGTGGGCATGTTCCTCGCCACCCGCGCCGGTGTGCCCTGGACGGTGCTGCTGTTCGGCAACCTCGGCATCGCCCTGTGCGCCGGCGGCGCGGCGGCGGTGAACCATGTGGTGGACCGGCAGATCGATTCGGTGATGGCCCGCACCCATAAGCGGCCACTGGCCGAAGGCCGGGTCTCGCCGGCGGCGGCACTGACCTTCGCCTTCGTCCTCGGCGTCAGCGGGCTGGCCCTGCTGCTGACCTTCACCAACGCCCTCGCCGCCTGGCTGACGCTGGCCTCGCTGATCGGTTACGCGGTGATCTATACCGGCTTTCTCAAGCGCGCCACACCGCAGAACATCGTCATCGGCGGCCTGGCCGGCGCCGCGCCGCCCCTGCTCGGCTGGGTCGCGGTAACCGGCCAGGTCACCGCCGAGCCGCTGCTCTTGGTGCTGATCATCTTCGCCTGGACGCCGCCGCACTTCTGGGCCCTGGCGATCCACCGCAAGGACGAGTACGCCAAGGTCAACGTGCCGATGCTGCCGGTGACCCATGGCGTGCACTACACCAAGGTGCACATCCTGCTCTACACCGCCATGCTGCTGGCGGTCAGCTTCATGCCCTTCGCCATTCACATGAGCGGCCCGCTATACCTGGCCGCCGCGGTGCTGCTGGGCGCGCGCTTCCTCTACTGGACCATCGCGCTGTACCGCGACAGCCGGCCACATGCGGCAATCAAGACGTTCAAATTCAGCATCTGGTACCTGTTCGCGCTGTTCATCGCGCTGCTGGTTGATCATTATCTGCTACTCGATTTCTAGTGGCCTGTGCGGTGAGCGGGTTGAGGCAAGTTCGGATGAACATGGCTCCGAGACAAGGCGCTGCGACGAGTCATAGCGAGCTATGGCAAGGAGCAGCAACGCAGTGTCGGGGCCATGGGCGCCGAAATTGACCAACTGAGCTCACCAAACAGGCCACCCATTCGCCCAAAGGACGTTCATGACCCGCATCCAGAAAACCGTCTTCATCCTCGTTGCGCTGATCGCGCTGGTCGTCGGGCTGACGGTTTCCAAGGTGCTCAACAGCCAGCGCCAGCTCGACCCCACCCAGCTGCTGGATGCCGGCATCGTCCTGCTGCCGCAGAGCCGCCCGGTGCCGGCGCTGAGCCTGACGGATCAGGACGGCGAAGCGGTGCAGCTGGACGCGTTGAAGGGGCAATGGACGCTGCTGTTCTTCGGCTACACCTTCTGCCCGGACATCTGCCCCACCACCCTGGCCGAGCTGCGCCAGCTCAACGGCATGCTGCCGGAGATGGTGCGCGGCCAGTTGCGCACCATACTGGTCAGCGTCGATCCGGACCGCGACACGCCCGCGCAGCTCAAGGAATACCTCGGCTATTTCAACGCCGGCTTCCAGGGCCTGACCGGCCCGCTGGACGATATCCAGACTCTGGCCAACGGCGTCGGCATTCCCTTCATTCCGGGGGATACCAGCAAGGAGAACTACACCGTCGACCACAGAGGCAACTTGGTCCTGATCGGCCCGGACGGCCGCCAGCGCGGCTTTATCCGTTCGCCCTTGCGGGTGCAGAAACTGGCCGAGCAGTTGCCTGAGCTGGTCAACCGGGCGGAGTGAGAAACACGAGCCTGTTGGCCATCATGGCTCACCGACCGGATTTGCCGACGCTGCATTCCCCCTGCGTGGTTCACGCAGCGACGCGCTGATGCGTGCGCGTCGCTTGCGCCACCAGATCACCACCCCGGTCACCGACAGCACCGCGATCGCCACGCCCAGCACGGCGATCAGGATGCGACCCGGCAAGCCGAGAATGCGCCCGCCGTGGATCGCCGGTTGCAGCAGGTGGAACTGCTGCCCCAGCGTGCCCTGGCCAGGAATCTCCTGGCCGAGCAGGCGCCCGTCGGTGCCGTGGAAGAACAGCCAGGCATTGCCCTGATTGCTGTCGTGCTCGCCGAAACCGGCGCCATAGAAGTTGTACTCGAAGCTGTAGTACAGCTCGGTGATCGCTTCGGTCAGGCCGAGCTCGGCGGCGTGCTGCATGGCGTAGTCGTACGCCTGGTGGAAGTCGTAGGCGGTAGTGCCCAACTGCTCGGCCGGCATCCGCCCGCGGGCCTCATAGACGCTCGGCTCAACGGGCGAGAACAGTGAGACCACCGGCTTGAACACCTGCTCCGGCAGGTTCATCGCCACGCTGCTGACCGCCACTGGCGTGAGCAGCAGCCACAGCCACAGGCCGCCGGCGCGGTGCACGTCGTGGTTCATGCGCTGGCGCTTGATCTTCCAGGCCGTCCACCACTTGGAAAAGAACGGCCGGCCGCGAGGGAAGGTCAGCACCAGCGAGACGAAGCAATCGATTACCCAGGCGATCGCCACGATGCCCATCAACCACAGCCCCCAGTTGCCCGGCAGCGACAGGTTGTAATGGAACTCGAGAATGAAGGGCACGAAGTTCTTGCGCGAGAAGCAGCACTCGCCCCAATAGCGCGTCCCCACCGGCTCGCCAGTCACCGCATCGAGGTAATGCACCACGGGTCGTTCGTCATAGGGCTTGCCGGTCGCCGGATCGTCGCGCGGCACCAGCGCCATCAGCGCGGCGTGGCCGGGTTCGCTGGGAAACTCCATGTACCAGACCTGCATGCGCGGGTTGGCCTGCTCGACGCGCTCCACCAGCGTCCCCGGCGACAGCACCGGCCCCTCACTGGTGGTGTGGTAGAACTCCGGGTTGAGCCATTCATCCAGCTCGTGATGGAAGGCCAGGATGCTGCCGGTAATGCCGGCGAGAAACAGGAAGATCGCCGTGGCCAGGCCGATGTAGCGGTGCAGGAGCACAAGAATCGAACGCATCGTCGGTTGTCCGTCTTTCAGAAAGCACAAAGCCGCCGGCCTTTGGGGACCGGCGGCGGCTCAGCGTTATCAGAAGTCGTAGGTCACGGTAGCCATGACATTGCGCGACTCGCCGTAATAGCACTGGCTCAGGCTGTTGCACGCAGCGACGTATTTTTCGTCGGTGAGGTTGTTCAGGTTCAGGCGCACGCCAACCCCCTGCAGCCCCACGTGGGACAGGTCGTAGCCGAGCATCGCGTCATACAAGGTGTAGGACGGGATGCGCAGGGTGTTCTCTGCGTCCGCCCAGCTCTTGCCGAAGTAGCGCGCCCCACCGCCCACCTGAAGACCGGCCAGCGGCCCCTGATCGAAGGTGTAGTCGGTCCACAGCGAAGCCATGTTGCGCGCCACCGCATTCGGCGTGTTGCCGCGGTTGTTGACGCCAGCAGCGCCGGTGAAGTCCTTGGAGTATTCGACGTCCATGTAGGTGTAGCTGGCGATCAGGTTGACCTGCTCGATGGGCCGCAGGCGCGCTTCGACTTCCACGCCCTTCGAGGTGAGCTCACCCACTGCGCGGTAGAAGTTCTCGTTGGAGTCCTTGTTCGCCAGGTTGGACTGCTTCAGGTCGAAATAGGAGATGGTGTAGAGATCATCGGTACCCAGCGGCTGGTACTTCAGACCAACCTCGTACTGCTCACCCTCGGTAGGTTCGAGCAGGGTGATGTCGAAGCCGCCGCTGCCGTTGGCGTTGTAGGCTGCAGTGGCATTGGGGTTGAACGACTCGGAATAGCTGGCGTAGGGCGACAGGCCGTTGTCGAAGGCATAGAGCACGCCGACGCGACCGGTGAACTGCTCCAGCTTGGCGCTATCGGACTGATCGCCGTAAGTTGCATCGTTGGTGTGATCGAAGGACACATCCACCCAGTCCTGGCGCACGCCCAACGAGAAGCGCCAGTTGTCGAGGCTGATCAGGTCCTGCACATAGAGGCCGGTCTGCTCCAGCTTGCGCGTTTCGTCGTATTGGTAATAGAACACCGGGCTGCCAGCGCTAACGGCACCCGTGTAGGGATTGATCGATGGCAAACCGGCGCCCGCGTCGTAATTGACCCTCGCCTTGCGCCGCTGGTAGTCGAGGCCGGTGACCAGGGTGTGGCTGAGTGCGCCGGTATCGAAGAGAAACTGCAGCTGGTTGTCGATGGTCCAGGCGTGCAGCGCTTCGTCGGCCCCGGTGTAGTAGCGCACCAGCTCATCGGAACCCGGGGCCACATAGCCGTACTGATACACCTGCCCCGAGTCCACGGTGGAGTCCAGGTACTGGAAGTTTTGCCGCGCTGACACGACATCGTTGAAACGATGCTCGAGCTGATAGCCGATCATCTGCTGGTCGCGCTCGAACTTCTCGTAATCCCTGTCACCCTCGAAGAAGCTGCGCGAGATGCGCTGACCGTTGTGCGACGTCACCGTGCCGTCGGCCGGCAACCCACCGTGGTAGCCGCTTTCCGGATCGCGTTGCAGCATCGCCAGCAGGGTCAGGCGGGTGTCGTCGGTGAAGTCGATGCTCACCGAGGGCATCACCGCATAGCGCTGCTCCTCGATGCCATCGACCTGGTTGTCGGCATCCTTGGCCACGCCCACCAGGCGATAGGCGATGCGCTCGTCGTCCAGCGGGCCGGTGAAGTCGAACGCAGCCTGCTTGTAATCGTGGCTGCCGTAGGAGAACTGCAGCTGGCGGCTGGCTTCCTTCTGCGGCTTCTTGCTGGTCATCGCCACCAGGCCACCCGGCAGGCTACGGCCATAGAGCACCGAGGACGGTCCCTTGAGAATGTCGATGCGCTCGATGAAGTACGGATCGACCTGCAGAGTGCTGTAGGTGCCGCTGTCGCCCAGCAGCTTCTGGCCGTCGAGGTAAAGGTTGTCCACCGAGCCGTCGGTGATGCCGCGCATGGCGACATAGTCGTAGCGGGTGGTGGCGCCATAGGGCGTGCTCATCAGGCCCGGCGTGTAGCGCACCGCCTGAGCGATGGAGCGCGAGCCCTGATCCTCGATCTGCTGGCGGGTGACCACCGAGACGGTTTGCGAGGTCTCTACCAGCGGCATGCTTGTCTTGGTCGCCACGCTGCTATGCGTCGCGTTGTAGCCTTCCATCGAACCCAGCGCATTGCCCAGAGCGAAGCCTTCGACGGTCATCGATTGCAGCTCGACGGCATCGCTCTGTGCCGTACGGCGGCTCAGCGAGTAGTTGCCCTGGCCGTCGCGCACGGCTTGCAGGCCGCTGCCCTGCAGCAGTGCGGCAAACCCGTCGTCGACGCCGTACTGGCCGCGCAGCCCGTTCGTTTCCAGGCCTTGCAGCAAGCTGCCGTCCACCGATAGCAGCACCCCGGCCTCGCCGGCGAAGCGGCTCAGTGCGCTGGACAGCGGGCCAGCGGGGATGTCGTAGCTGCGCACCGCCTGCTGGGTCGTCGACTGGGCGTTGGCCAGGCCGGGAGCGATGCTCAGGGGCAGGCACAGCAGCGCGGCGCGGATACCCAGCGCCAGGGCACGGGAACGGTCGGGAAGGAAGGGCAAGGCGGTCGAGCGCATGGGAAGTCCTGTTCGAATGACGGGTTTCGTCCTATGCCCGGCGAGAATCCGGAAAGGGAACTGCAGATGCGAATATTTTTTATTCGCGTAAGCGTTGGCTCAGACACCTGCCTGCTTGGGCAACGGTTCCAGGCTGACCCACCAGGCCATGCGCCGCTCGATGCGCACAGGCAACGTAGCGGCAAGGGCTTGCAGTACACGGTCGGTATCGGCCAGCGGGAACGCCCCGACCACACGCAGATCGGCGATCCGTGGATCGCAACCGAGGTAGCCGTGGCGATAGCGCGACAGTTCGGCGAGGAAGTCCTCGAGACGCTGGTTGTCGGCCAGCAGCACCCCGGTCGCCCAAGCCTGGTGCTCGGCGCGCGCAGCAGCCAGCGGCCCGACATGGCGACGGTCGAACGCAGCCTGCTGGCCGGCAGGCACGCTGGTCACGCCGAAACCCTCGAGTTGAATGTCCACGACGCCAGCGAACACGCTGAGACGCGTGCGCCCTTCTTCCTGGCGCAGCGAAAAGCGCGCGGCTTGCTCGCTGCGCACATGCCCCTCGCGACTGCTCAACACCAACGGTCGTCCGCGCCGGCTGGCGGGCGCGTCGATCAGCAGTTCGCCATGCTGCAGCGACAGCCTCCGCTCCTTCGCGTCGAAGCGGATATCCAGCGCCGAGTCGGTGTTCAGCCATAACCGGGTGCCATCGGCCAGGCGCAGATCACGAACCTCACCGACGGCGGTGCGCTCATCGGCCGCCCAACGCTGCCAGGGCAGCGCACCGCCTGCGACGGTCAGGACTGCTCCGCCGCAGACCACAGAGAGCACCTTCAACACCTGCCGCCGGGTCGACTGCCGTTGCTGCAGCATGGCCCCGGCGGCTCGGCCGATGGCGTCGCTGGTCAACGGCTGAAACTGGCCGCTGATGCGCTCGACCTTCGCCCACGCCTGGGCGTGTTCCGGCTGCTCCAGCCATGCCGCCCACGCGCGGCGCTCGCTGGCGCTGACCGAGCCGGACTGCAGCAGGGCGAACCATTCGGCAGCCTGCTGCAACACGCGGTAGTCGCTGCCCATCAGTCCTCCGCTACCAGCATCAGGCAATGCAGCATGGCCTGCGCCATGTACTTCTTCACCATGCGCTCGGATACGCCCAGTTCGGTGGCGATAGCCGCGTAGGTCATGCCGTGCAGCTGCGACATGAGGAAAGCGCTGCGCACCCTGGTGGGCAGCTGCGCCAGCATGGCATCGATCCGCAGCAGGGTTTCGACGATCAGCGCCTGGGACTCCGGCGACGGCGCCACCGGCTCCGGTTGCAGTGCCAATGCATCCAGATAGGCCTGCTCGATCTGCCGGCGGCGCCAATGGTTGATCAACAGGCCCTTGGCGATGGTGTGCAGATAGGCCCGGGGCTCGCGGATCGCGGCCATGTCGTCGTCCTTGCTCAGCACCCGCACGAAGGTGTCCTGCGCGAGATCGGCTGCACGCTGACTACAGCCAAGCTGACGGCGCAGCCAGCCATTCAACCAGCCGTGGTGATCAGCGTAGAACCGATGCAGCATCCGCTGCCGAAGCATACCTTCTGTTGCCATGCGGCCTCCCATGAGCGCTGCAGCGGTTAATGCTAACGCTTCTCAACAACACAAATCCACGGGTAACCGCTGCACGGCGCCATTCAGCCGTCGGCGATGGATCAGGCTGCCGTCTGGTTCAGGCTCGACTAGGCTGAAAAGCATCACCGAATCGGAGCTCGAACCATGACCTACCTGCCGCGCCTGGCCGCCCTCTCCCTCCTGTCGCTGACGCTGCTGCCGGCGCATGCGCAACCGAAGATCCTCCCCGGCCTGTGGGAGTTCAGCAGTGGCGATATCCAGGTCGATGGCCAGCAGATGCCCGGTATGGACGCGATGCTGGAGCAGATGCAGAACCTGCCGGCGGACCAGCGGCGGATGATGGAAGAGATGCTCGCCGCCCAGGGAGTTAAGCTCGGCGGCAAGGGTGTGCAGATCTGCCTGAGCAAGGCCCAGGTCGAGGCGGACGAGTTGCCCTTCAAGGACGATCCGGCGTGCACTCAGGAAATCACCGAGCGTGGCGACAAGCTCTGGAAGTTCCGTTTCGAATGCCCCGACGCCCGTGGCCAGGGCGAGACACGCTTTATCAGCGACAAGGAGTTCGTCAGCACCGTGGACAGCGAATACCGCCAGGGCACTGAAACCGGCAGCTCACGGATCGAGTCCCATGCGCGCTGGATTGCCGACGATTGCGGCACACTGAAGCCAGCACGCTGACTCGAGGTTCCACGTGAAACCCCCATGCCTGCTGGGCTGCGCTTATTGCGCCTGCCAACGGCCCTGACTGTTCTGCTCGCAGGCCGGTTGCAGAAAGCGCGCATCGCTGGCCACGCCGTAATAGTGAATGTCCTGCCGGTACGGCATGTTTGACACCTGAGCGTCGCGGCAGATGCCGAAGGCGCCGTCCGGGCATTGCTCGACGAACTCCACCTCGACCTGCTGGCCCTTCAGCGCCGGCTGGCAGAAGCCGCTGCGAAACAGCTCGGTGGGTATGTTGCCGTTGGCCTGGCAGAGCGTTACCGCCACCCGATCGTCATGGCTGCGGATGACGCAGGCTTCGGCCATGGCTTGCTGCGCAACGCCAGCGCTGCACAGCAGGGTCAGCAAGATCGGTAATCGCATGTCGGCATCCTCCGGAAAACGGCGCCGACTTTAGCACGCGGCGACGCTGCCTCTTTCAGCGGCGTCGCAAAATGCGCACCATAGCCGCCATGCTCGAACAGATCCCCACTCATCTGGTCGGCGGCCCGCTGGGCGCCGGCAAGACCAGCCTGATCCACCAACTGCTGACGCAAAAGCCGGCCGACGAGCGCTGGGCGGTGCTGATCAACGAATTCGGCCAGATCGGCCTGGACGCTGCGCTGCTCGGTCCTGACACGGACGGCGTGACAATGGCGGAAATTCCGGGCGGCTGCCTGTGCTGTGTCAACGGTCTGCCCTTTCAGGTCGGCCTGGCGCGCCTGCTGCGCAAGGCCCGGCCGGATCGCCTGCTGATCGAACCGTCCGGGCTGGGCCATCCAGCCGAACTGCTGCGCCAGCTGCGTCAACCACCCTGGCAGCGCGTGCTGGCGGTGCAGCCCAGCGTACTGGTGCTCGATGCCGCCGCGCTGCATCGCGGTGAGGCGCTGCCCGACAGCCAGCGGCAAGCCCTGCCCGATGCCGGCCTGTTGCTGCTGAACAAGAGCGAGGGGCTCGACGATCCAAGCCGCCAGGCGCTGGTCCGCCAGCTACCGGAGCGCCCGCTGTACTGGACGACCCAGGGCCAGCTGCCAATCGATCGACTGCCAGGCATCGGTGCACGCGCCAGCGAATCCGGGCAACCGATCAGCCTGCCGAATGGGGCGCCTGCGCTGAACCAGGTCTGGCTCGATACGAGCAAGGCGATTTGCCAGGTACAGGCGACGCCAAACGCCTGGAGCATCGGCTGGCGCTGGCACCCGAGCCAGCGACTGGACCTCGACCGTATCGCGCAATGGCTGGCGCAATGGCCCTGGCAGCGCGCCAAGCTGGTGATCCACGGCGGCAACGGCTGGCAGTCGGCCAATGCCGTCGAGGGTCAGACACTGGCGTTTCGCCCCAGCGAGTGGCGGCGCGATTCCCGACTCGAACTGATCTTCAGCGAACCGCAGGATCAGCTGGAACTGGAACGCGGCCTGCAGGCCTGCCGGATCGCCGATTGAGGCGCTCAGTCGCGCGAGCGACGCCAGTCATCGAGCTGGATCACGCGGCCCGGCTCGTCGGCCGGCCGGAACGGATGAGCCGCCAGCTCGATACGGCCGACCTGTGCCCCGAACATGACGATGCTGCCGGGATGGCGCTGCTCGCCGGTGACGGTGAACTCGAAGCCATAGATCCGCGCGAGCCTGCGGCGGCCGCGGGCATCCGGCAGCAGCGTCAGCTTGCGAAAGGCGACGTTGCCATCGAGCAGCTCGACATCCAGCTTGTCGCAATGCCGACGCACCGCCTGCAGGGCACGCTCGCGAATGCCATGGGAATGCCAGAGCCAGGCGCCTGCGGCGGCCAGCAACATGAACAGGAACAGATTACCCAGCGTCAGCATGGCGTGCGCCCGTGTGGCCAGCGGGCGCCCAGCTTAGCAGGTCGCCGCCCGGCTACCCTGTGGATGCCGTCGAACATCCGTCAGCTTTCCAGCCAGACATCGCGCGCCCAGTGCCAGACCGATTCCCAGCTCTCCTCGGTCAGCTCGCCATCGTCGCCATCCCACAGGGTGACCTGCCCATCCAGATCGACCACGTAATAGTCGCGTCCATCCTGGCAGATCGGGATGAGATCGCGCGGCACGCCGGCGTCCCAGGCGTTGGCGGCGACTTCCGGCAGATAGGTATGCGACTGCGGGTCGGTAGCGGTGACCGGTTCCAGGCGTCCATAGATGACATCGCTGACCTGCAGGAGGAATTCGCGCAGGCCGAACGGCAGATTGATCAGCAACTGCTCCTCGATCTCCACCAGCAGATCGTCGTCCGGCAGCTCCAGCGGCACCGGAACCGGCTCGTTGAGTTCGCGCAGCTGTTCGATGACCTCTTCCATCTCCACCTCCTGTCGTAATGCCCCAGCGCCAAGCTCCGTTTATACAGCCCGCCGGATTGGCGAGCCAGTTCTGTCGGGTTAAAGTGCCTGACCGAGCAATACGCTCTGCTATTTGCGTTTCCCACTGATTCAGCGCGATCAACCGCATAGTCGCCGACATTAGGTAGCAACTTGCATTGGTGCCTGCCCGTCACCTCCGGTCCGGACGAGACCAGAACAAGGACACACACAATGAGCACTACCGAAGCCCAGGACCTGCTCGAGGCGATCGACCGATGTGCCGATGAGCCCATCCATATTCCGGGCAGCATCCAGCCGCACGGCTTCCTGCTGGTGGTCAGCGAGCCCGACTTGCGCATTCAGCAGGCCAGCGAGAACGTGCGCGACTGGCTGGACGTCGAGGCGCGTCAGCTGCTCGGGCAACCGCTGTCGGCCCTGCTGCCGATCGAGCGTATCCAGGCCGGCCTGCCGGCGCTGCAGGATGGCGATCACAACCCGTTCCACCTGAGCGACGTACAGCTCACCCTGCCGGGCGCGGGTGACCTGCTCCTGGCGCTGATGGCGCACCGGCACCAGGGCCAGCTGATCCTCGAGTTCGAGCGCGCCGGCAACTCTGGCCAGGCCTACCAGGCGCTGTATCCGTTGATGCGCACCTTCGTGTCCCGCCTGCAGGAAGCCCGCGAACTCGAAGCGCTGTGTCAGCATGCGGTCGAAGAGGTCAAGCGCATCACCGGCTTCGGGCGCGTCAAGGCATACCGTTTCGATGCCGAAGACAACGGCCTGGTCCTGGCCGAAGTCGCCAACCCCGGCTACCCGTCCTATCTGGGCCTGTGCTTCCCGGCGGCGGACATTCCGCAGCAGGCCCGGCGCCTGTACCGCGACAACCTGATTCGCGTGATCCAGGACGCCAACTACAAGCCGTCGCCCCTGGTGCCGACCCTGAACCCGATTTCCGGCACGCCACTGGACCTGAGTTTTTCCGCCTTGCGCAGCGTCTCTCCGGTGCACCTGCAGTACATGCGCAACATGGGCACGCTGGCGTCGATGTCCATTTCCATCGTCATCCGCGACCGCCTGTGGGGGTTGATCTCCTGCCACGATGCCCAGCCACGGCAGGTCAGCTACCAGACCCGTACCGCCTGCGAGCTGCTCGGCCGCATCCTTGCCCTGCAGATCGAGGCCAGGGAAACCGAGACCCTGGCGCAGCGCAAGCTGCAACTGCGTCAGCAGATCGTCCACCTGCTGTCGGCCATGGCCGACCGCGACAGCGTGGTGGAGGGCTTTCGCCAGGCGCCCGAGGTGGTGCTCGGCTTCGCCAAGGCCGAAGGCGCGGCCGTGATTTCCGCTGACAACTGCGAGACCGTTGGCGATGCGCCGGACAGCGAACTTATCATGCAGCTCGCCCACTGGCTGGGCCAACGGCATGACCAGCTGGTCTTCCAGAGCGACTGCGTCAGCCGCGACATTCCGCACCTGCCCGCGCTGGCCGAGCATTGTGCCGGCGTCATGGCCATCTCCATTTCCAGGCTGCACGCCCATTATCTGATCTGGTTCCGCCGCGAGCAGGTCAAGACCGTGAACTGGGCCGGCCAGCCGGAGAAGCAGATCGATCGCATCAGCGGTGCGCTCAGCCCCCGCCACAGTTTCGAACGCTGGCAGGAGACGCTGCGCGGTTACTCGCATGCCTGGGATCAGGTCGAAATCGAAGGCGCGCTGGAGTTGCGCAACGCGGTGCTCGGCATCGTGCTGCGCAAGGCCGAGGAAATGGCCCAGCTGGCCGGCGAGCTGCGTGCCAGCAACAAGGAGCTGGAGGCCTTCTCCTACAGCGTGTCCCACGATCTGCGGGCGCCACTGCGGCACATCGCCGGCTATACCGAACTGCTCGGAGAAATGGAAAGCAGCCAGCTCAGCGAGCGCGGCATGCGCTTTCTCGACAATATCGCGGACGCCGCACGTTTCGCCGGCACACTGGTCGACAACCTGCTGAGCTTCTCGCAGATGGGCCGTGCCGCCCTGCGCCTGTCGGACGTCGACCTCGGTGCGCTGGTCGCCTCGATTCGCGAGGAGCTGGCGCCGGACTGCGAGGGGCGACAGATCGAATGGCACCTGCTGCCGATGCCGATCGTCGTCGCCGATGCCGCCTTCATTCACATGGTGCTACGCAACCTCATCGACAACGCGGTGAAGTACAGCCGGACCCGCGACGTCGCGGTGATCGAGGTCGGCGCAGAACAGCGCTCGGGCGAGGTCGTGGTCTACGTGCGGGACAACGGCGTCGGCTTCGACATGCAGTATGCCGGCAAGCTGTTCGGCGTATTCCAGCGCCTGCATCGCATGGAAGAGTTCGAGGGCACCGGCATCGGCCTGGCCAGCGTGCGGCGCATCGTCGAGCGCCACGATGGCCGCGTGTGGGCCGAGGGCCAGCTGGACAAGGGCGCCACCTTCTATTTCGCACTGCCTAAACTGACTTACACATCGTCCCTCCTGGACCGAGACATCTGATGCTGAAACCGATACTGCTGGTGGAGGACAACCCCCACGACCTGGAACTGACGCTGATCGCCCTGGAGCGCAGCCAGCTGGCCAACGACGTGGTGGTGATGCGAGACGGCGCCGAGGCGCTGAGCTATCTGCAGCGCACCGGCGCCTACGCCGACCGCGCCGATGGAAACCCGGCCGTCCTGCTGCTGGACCTGAAACTGCCGAAGGTCGACGGACTGGAAGTGCTCAAGACCGTGCGCGAGACCACCGAGCTGCGCAGTATTCCGGTGGTCATGCTGACCTCCTCGAGGGAAGAGCCCGACCTGATGAAGGCTTACGAGCTCGGGGTGAACGCTTACGTGGTCAAACCGGTCGAATTCAAGGATTTTGTCGCCGCAATCTCCGATCTCGGCATCTTCTGGGCCGTGCTCAACGAACCGCCGCCGGGTTCCCTGCGGCTCAAGCGTGCGCGCAACAAAGAAGAAAAGAACTCATAACGAAACGGTCCGCCTTGCCTGGCGGACCGTATCGACGATCCCTGCTCCCTCGACAGGACGGATATGCCAGCGTCAAAGAACATCAGTGTCCTGTTCATCGAGGACAGCCGGCATGATGCCGAACTGGCCCAGCTGGCGCTGGAACGCAGCGGCTACACCTTGCAGACGGAGCTGGTCTACAACCACGCCGGGGTGGTCGAAGCGTTACAGCGACGCCGCTTCGATCTGATCCTGGCGGATTTCATCCTGCCCGGTTTCTCCGGCAGCCAGGCGCTGCAGGAGGCCCGAAGGCTCGCCCCGCAGACCCCCTTCATCTTCCTTTCCGGCGTGTTCAGCGAAGAGCACGCGGTAAACATGATGCGCTCCGGCGCCGTCGACTACGTGCTAAAGCAGAACCTCGGCTTTCTGCCCAAGGCCGTGGAACGGGCGTTGGGCGAGGTCAACGAGCGCCGCCGGCGTCTGCAGGCCGAACAGGCGCTGCGCGAGGTGGAAGTGCGCGCGCGCCTGGCGATCGATGCCGCGCGGCTGGGCATGTGGGACTACGAGCCGCAGAGCGGCACCCTGATCTGGGACGAACGCTGTCGCAGCATGCTCGGCCTGGATACGGAGGCGCCGGTGAGCATGGGGCTGTTCGAGCAACTCCTGCACCCCGAGGATCGCGAGCGGATTCACGACGAAGTGATCCGCGCCATCTCCGGCGAGGATGCCGGCGAGTTCTGCACCTGTTATCGCGTGGTGTTCGGCGACGGCAGCATTCGCTGGATGGAGACCCGCGGCCAGGCCTTCTTCGAGAGCGGTCAGTGCACGCGCTTCGTCGGTGTGGTCATGGACATCACCGAGCAGCAGCTGACTACCCAGAGTCTGCGACAGATCAACGAAACCCTGGGCGAGCGGGTCGAGGAGCGCACCCGCGAACGCGACCGGACCTGGGAGCTCTCCCGCGACCTGCTCGCCGTCACCGAGCTGGACATGCTGCCGGTGGCGCTCAATCCGTTCTGGGAGAACGCGCTCGGCTGGTCATACAGCGAACTGATGCAACGGCCTTTGACCCAGCTGGTGCATCCCGACGATCTGCAGGCGACGCTGGAAGAGAACGCCAATGTCGGCCGCGGCAAGGTCACCAACCGCTTCGTCAACCGCATGCGCCACCGCGACGGCAGCTACCGCTGGCTGTCGTGGTCGGCCGTGGCCGATGGCGGACGCATCTATTCGGCGGCGCGTGACATCACCAGCGAAATCGCCGCGGTGGACAAGCTGGCCGAGGCCAACCGCGAGCTGCGTGCGCAGATTCAGGAGCGCGAGCGGGTCGAAGCCACCCTGCAGCAGATGCAGCGCCTGGAAGCGGTGGGTCAGCTGACCGCCGGGGTCGCCCACGATTTCAACAACCTGCTCACCGTCATTCTCACCAGTGCCAGCTTCCTGAAGAACGATCTGGAGCAGGGCGCACCGCTTGAACGCAGCCTGCGTCGATTGCAGTACATCCGCGAGTCCGGCGAACGCGGCGCCACCCTCACCGGCCAGCTGCTTGCCTTCGCCCGCCGCCAGCAGCTGGCACCCACCGCCATCGACCTCAACGACACCCTGGTCAGCCTGCTCAGCCTGCTGAAGAGCACGCTCGGCGGCAGCGTCAGCATCGAGACCGATACCCAGGCGGACATCTGGCATGCGCTGGTCGACCCGACCCAGATCGAGATGATCATTCTCAACCTGGCGATCAACGCCCGCGATGCCATGGGCGACGGTGGCCGGCTGACGCTGGGTACGCGCAACGTGGTGGTCACCGAGCCGGCGCTGCGGGCTGAAGATCCGGCGCCGGGCGAGTACGTGGTGCTCTCGGTCACCGACACCGGTACCGGCATGAGCGAGGAAGTGCTGAGCAAGGCGTTCGAACCTTTCTTCACCACCAAGGAGGTCGGCAAGGGCTCCGGCCTCGGCCTGGCGCAGGTGTTCGGCTTCGCCAAGCAGTCCGGTGGCGGCGCGCGCATCGAAAGCCGTGTGGGGGTCGGCACCACCGTGAAGGTGTTCCTGCCACGCACCGCGGCGCCGGAGCAGCCGGAACAGGCTACGGCGCTGAGTGCGGGCAGCCACGACGAGAACAGCCAGCACAGCATCCTGCTGGTGGACGATGACCACAGCGTGCGCGAGGTGACGGCGCAGATGCTGGAAAACCTCGGCTTCGCCGTCACCGAGGCGGAAAGCGGCGACCATGCGCTGCAGCTGCTCCGCGACGGAGCGGCGGTGGACCTGCTGCTGGCGGATTTCGCCATGCCGGGGATGAACGGCGGTGAACTGGCCCGCGCGGTGCGCGTTCGCCGCCCGCAGCTGCCGGTGGTTTTCGTCACCGGCTATGCCGAGCTCTGCGAGCTTGGCCTGGACGGCTATTCGATCATCCAGAAGCCGTTTCGCGAGGAACAACTGGCCAACAAGATCCACCTCGCCCTGCGCGAAGGCAGCCTGGCCGATGGCTGAATTGCGCATACGCCTGCGGCAGGCTACGGCGCCGCTGCACGATCGGGTCGACAGCGCCTTCTCGGGCTTCGATCTGCACGACCCGGACGATTACTGCCGCTTTCTGCGGGCCCACTATCGAGTGCTCTGCGCCGCAGAACGAGCCCTCGAGCAGGCCGCCATCGGCGATGTGCTGGACGACTGGCCCGCGCGGGTCCGGCGTCACGCCCTGGGCAAGGACCTCGCTCAACTCGGCTGTGCGTTGCCCTCGCCCGCACCGCTGGCAAAACCCACCGACAACGCCGCCTGCTGGGGCATCGCCTATGTGCTCGAAGGATCGCGTCTGGGCGGCCGGGTGCTGGCGCGACGCCTGCGTGAGGCGAATCCACAGGCTCCGACCCGCTACCTCGAACATGGCGATGTCGCCGTGCTCTGGCCAGGCTTTCTCGCCCGCCTCGAACGTGACGCCGCCCGTTGTGCCTGGGAACCGATGCTGGCGGCGGCAGAGACCACCTTCGCCCTGTTCGCCGAAGCCGCCACGCAGGAGCGGGCCTGCGAACCCGGCTAAACAAAAAGGCCCCGCGGGGCCTTTCTACTTTCTACACACGTATCGCAGCCTGCTGGTGCCTTACTCCACGGTAACCGACTTGGCCAGGTTGCGCGGCTGGTCGACGTCGGTGCCGCGCAGCACGGCGACGTAGTACGACAGCAGCTGCAGCGGCAGGGTGTAGAGAATCGGCGCCAGCGCATCGTGGATATGCGGCATGTTCACCAGGAAGATGCCCTCGCCGTTTTCGAAACCCGCCTCGCGATCAGCGAAGACGATCAGCTCGCCGCCACGGGCGCGCACTTCCTGCAGGTTGGACTTGAGCTTCTCCAGCAGTTCGTTGTTCGGCGCCACGGTCACCACCGGCATGTCGGCGTCGACCAATGCCAGCGGGCCGTGCTTGAGCTCACCGGCCGGATAGGCCTCGGCGTGGATGTAGGAGATCTCCTTGAGCTTGAGCGCGCCTTCCATCGCCACCGGATACTGCGCGCCGCGGCCGAGGAACAGCGTGTGGTGCTTCTCGGCGAAATGCTCGGCGATCTTCTCCACCGTGGCATCCATGGCCAGCGCCTCGCCCAGGCGCGTCGGCAGGCGCCGCAGCTCGTCGACCAGCTCCGCTTCGCGCGCCACGCTCAGCGTGCCGCGTACATGCCCCAGTGCCAGGGTCAGCAGCATCAGCCCGACCAGCTGAGTGGTAAAAGCCTTGGTCGAGGCCACGCCGATCTCCGGCCCGGCCTGGGTCAGCAGGGTCAGGTCCGACTCGCGCACCAGCGAGCTGATGCCAACGTTGCAGATGGCCAGGCTGGCCAGATAGCCGCCGTCTCCACTAGCCAGCTGCTTGGCATTGCGCAGGGCCGCCAGGGTGTCGGCCGTCTCGCCGGACTGGGAAATGGTGACGAACAGCGTGTCCGGCTGCACCACCACCTTGCGGTAGCGGAACTCGCTGGCGACCTCCACCTGGCAAGGGATACCGGCCAGCTCTTCCAGCCAGTAACGCGCCACCATACCGGCGTGATAGCTGGTGCCGCAGGCGACGATCTGCACGTTGCGCACCCTGGCGAACAGCTCGCCGGCCTGCGGACCAAAGGCCTCCACCAGCACCTGGCGATCGCCCAGCCGGCCTTCCAGGGTGCGCTGCACGACCTTGGGTTGCTCGTGGATTTCCTTGAGCATGAAGTGGCGATACTCGCCCTTGTCAGCCGCCTCGGCGCCTTCGTGATACTGCACGGCCTCGCGCTGCACCGGCTGGCCATTGACGTCCCAGACCTGCACGGCGTCGCGGCGAATCTCGGCGATATCGCCTTCTTCCAGATACATGAAACGGTCGGTCACCTGCCGCAACGCGAGCTGGTCGGAGGCGAGGAAGTTCTCACCGAGGCCCAGGCCGATCACCAGCGGGCTGCCGCTGCGCGCAGCGAGCAGGCGATCCGGTTGTTTGGCGCTGATCACTGCCAGGCCATAGGCGCCGTGCAGTTCCTTGACCGCTTCCTTCAGCGCGGCGGTCAGGTCGCCCAGCGCATCGAGCTTGTGGTGCAACAGGTGGACGATGACCTCGGTGTCGGTATCGGAGAGGAACACGTACCCCAGCGCCTTCAGCCGGGCGCGCAGTGCCTCGTGGTTCTCGATGATGCCGTTGTGCACCACCGCCAGGTCGTCACCGGAGAAATGCGGATGGGCGTTGCGCTCGCAGGGCGCGCCGTGGGTCGCCCAGCGGGTGTGGGCGATACCCAGGCGACCGACCAGCTGGGTCTGCTGCTGAGCCGTTTCCAGTTCGGCCACCTTGCCGTTGCGACGCAGCCGTTCGAGCCTTCCGCTGTCGCTCAGCACGGCGACACCGGCGCTGTCATAGCCACGGTATTCCAGGCGCTTGAGGCCTTCGAGAAGAATTGCGGTGATGTTGCGTTCGGCGACAGCGCCAACGATGCCACACATACTCAGGTCTCCGGATGGGGTTCGACGGCCACGCAGATCAGTTTGACGCCGCGGGCCAGGATGCTGGTGCGCGCCTCGTCGCTGAGGCGCTCATCGGTAATCAGGGTGTGTACGCTGCTCCAGGGCAGCTCGAGATTGGGGATGCGCCGGCCGATCTTGTCGGCCTCGGCGAGCACGATGACCTCCCGCGCGACATCGGCCATGACCCGGGATAACCCTAGCAGCTCGTTGAAGGTGGTGGTGCCACGCTCCAGATCGATGCCGTCGGCCCCGATGAACAGCTGATCGAAGTCGTAGGAACGCAGTACCTGTTCGGCCACCTGGCCCTGGAAGGACTCCGAGTGCGGGTCCCAGGTGCCACCGGTCATCAGCAGTACCGGCTCGTGCTCCAGTTCGCGCAGGGCATTGACCACGTTCAGCGAGTTGGTCATTACCACCAGCCCGTGCTTGTGGCCGAGTTGGGGAATCATCGCCGCGGTAGTGGTGCCGCTGTCGATGATGATCCGCGCGTGCTCGCGGATGCAGCCGACCGCGGCACGGGCGATGGCCTGCTTGTAGGGCGAGACGGGCTGCACGCTGTCGCCGATCAGCTCCTGGGGCAGTGGCACCGCACCACCGTAGCGACGCAGCAGCAGGCCGTTCTTTTCCAGAGCGGCGAGGTCCTTGCGGATCGTGACTTCGGAAGTTTCGAAGCGCCGGGACAGCTCGTCGACACTGACCTCGCCGCGCTCGTTGAGCAGGGCGAGGATGGCATGACGGCGTTGCGGTGTGTTGCGCTTCGACATTGCTATGTTTCGATTCGAAATTTAATGGTGCGAATCAAAACATATGCATTCGCTGCCTGCAAGCGTGGCATCGGCCGAAGCGAAAGGCGTGCGTCCGCTCAGTTGAGCGTGAGCTTGACGCCGAAGCCGACCAGGAACAGCCCGGCGAGCTTCTCCAGCCCGCGCGCGATTCGCGGATTGGCCCGCATGCGCTCGGCGAGACGATGGGTCAGCAGAACCACCAGCAAGCCGTAGAGAAAGGTCAACAGCATGATGGTGACCGCCATGAAGGCGAAGGTGACCAACCCCTGATGGCGCTGGGGATCGATGAACAGCGGGAAGAATGCCATGTAGAAGACGATGGCCTTGGGATTGAACAGGGTGATCACCAGCGTCTGCCAGAGGTACTGGCGCGGCTGGATGGTCAGCGTCGGTGCGGCGCCCGGCTTGGCCAGCAGCATGCGCGCACCGAGCCAGATCAGGTAGGCGGCCCCCAGCCACTGCACCAGATGGAAAGCCGTCGGGTAGGCCTTGAGCAACGCGGCAACGCCGGCGACCGCAAGCCACATTAACACTTGGTCGCCGAAGATGATGCCGAAGGTGGAGGCCAGCCCACCGCGGATTCCACCCTTGCCGGTCGAGAGGATCAGCGCGAGATTGCCCGGCCCGGGAATGGCGAGAAGGATGATGAAGGCCACCACGAAGGCGCCGTAGTCGGTCACACCGAACATTCCATTCCCCTTCTGCCGAACCACTGCGGGGCGCCGCAAGCCCCTTGCTTGGCGGCGGCGAGTCCGACAGCCAGCTCGTCGGGCCGGCCCTGTTTCACTTCTTGGTCGGCCGCTGCCAGCCGTCGATATTGCGCTGGCGCCCGCGGCCGAGCGCGAGGGTATGCGCCGGCACGTCGTCGGTGATGGTCGAGCCTGCACCGGTAGTCGCGCCGTCGCCCAGATTCAGCGGTGCCACCAGCGAGCTGTTGGAGCCGATGAAGACGTCCTCGCCCATCACCGTGCGGAACTTGTTGGCACCGTCGTAATTGCAGGTGATGGTGCCGGCGCCGATGTTGCTCCGCGCGCCGATCTCGGCGTCACCCAGATAACTCAGGTGGCCGGCCTTGGCGCCATCGCCGAGGCTCGCATTCTTCATCTCGACGAAGTTGCCCACATGCGCCTTGGCGCCGAGCAGACTGCCGGGTCGCAGCCGGGCAAAAGGCCCGCAATCGGCGCCCTCGCCCATCACGGCCCCCTCGAGATGGGAGTTGGCCTTGACGACCGCGCCACGGCGCAGGGTACTGTCCTTGATCACGCAGTTAGGGCCGATCTGCACATCGTCCTCGATAACCACCCTGCCCTCGAGCACCACGTTGACGTCGATCAGCACGTCACGGCCCACGCTGACCTCGCCACGCAGATCGAAGCGCGCCGGGTCGCGCAGCGTTACACCTTGGGCCATCAGGCGGCGCGCGGCACGCAGCTGGTAGTGACGTTCCAGCTCGGCGAGCTGGATGCGGTCGTTGGCGCCCTGCACTTCCATGGCGTCCGCCGGCTGCTCGGTAGCCACCCGCAGGCCATCGGCAACGGCCATGGCAATCACGTCGGTCAGGTAGTACTCACCCTGAGCATTGCTGTTCGACAGACGACCCAGCCATTCGCCGATGCGGCTGCCGGGCACGGCAAGGATGCCGGTATTGCCTTCGCGGATGGCGCGCTGGTCGGCGCTGGCATCCTTGTGCTCGACGATCGCCTGCACCTCGCCACGCCCGTCACGGACGATACGGCCGTAGCCGGTCGGGTCGTCCAGCGTCACCGTCAGCAGTGCCAGTTGCTCGGGCCCGACCTTTTGCAGCAGACGCTGCAGGGTCTCGGCTTCGATCAGCGGCACATCGCCGTAGAGAATCAGCACGCGCTCGGCCGAGAGGTGCGGCAGCGCTTGCGCCACTGCATGACCGGTTCCCAGCTGCTCGGCCTGAACGACGAAATTGAGATCATCACCGGCCAGGCGCTGACGCACCTGCTCGGCGCCATGGCCGATCACTACCTGGATGCTGCGCGGCTGCAGCGCGCGCGCAGTGGCGATGACGTGGCCAAGCATGGATTGGCCGGCGACCGGATGCAGCACCTTGGGCAGCGCCGAACGCATGCGGGTGCCCTGTCCGGCGGCGAGAATGACGATATCGAGGGACATGAAGCGATTCCTGAACGGGATCGGTGCGACCGCGCTTCGCCCGTTGCGAGCGGTACAAGGCGTCTTTACCGACGAATGACAGAAAAAGAAAAAGGGTAGCCAAGGCTACCCTTTTACTCGTGCGCGATGAAGTCGCTAGCCGATCAGTGCCGACCGTACTTCTTGCGCATCTGCTCGATGGTACGCAGCTGAGCTGCGGCCTCGGCCAGACGTGCGGCCGCGGAACCGTAGTCGAAATCCGCGCCCTTCTCGTGCAGGGCCTTCTCGGCAGCCTTGACGGCGGCCTGAGCAGCAGCCTCGTCGATGTCCTTGGCGCGCGTAGCGGTATCGGCGAGGACCTTCACCATGTTCGGCTGCACTTCGATGAAGCCGCCGGAGATGTAGAAGATCTCTTCCTCGCCACCCTGCTTGATCACCCGCACCGGACCGGGCTTGAGATCGGTCAGCAGCGGCGCGTGACCCGGCAGGACGCCGATGTCACCAAGGTTTCCGTGGGCGATGACCATTTCCACCAGCCCCGAGAACAGCTCTTCTTCCGCACTGACGATGTCGCAATGGACTGTCATAGCCATGTTCATGCCTCGGTAATCAGCCCGACCAGCAGCGGCCGGTCAGGCTGGATTGGCGCCCGCGAGCGGGCGCGCCAGTTACAGTTTCTTGGCCTTCTCGATGGCTTCGTCGATGCTGCCGACCATGTAGAACGCCTGTTCCGGCAGATGGTCGTAGTCGCCATTGAGGATGCCGGAGAAACCACGGATGGTTTCCTTCAGCGGAACGTACTTGCCCGGCGAACCGGTGAAGACTTCGGCCACGAAGAACGGCTGGGACAGGAAGCGCTGGATCTTACGAGCGCGGGATACCAGCTGCTTGTCCTGCTCGGACAGTTCGTCCATACCCAGGATCGCGATGATGTCCTTTAGCTCCTTGTAGCGCTGCAGCACGTACTGAACGCCGCGAGCGGTGTCGTAGTGCTCCTGGCCGATGACCAGCGGATCCAGCTGACGGGAAGTCGAGTCGAGCGGATCGACCGCCGGGTAGATACCCAGGGAAGCGATGTCACGCGACAGTACGACGGTAGCGTCGAGGTGGGCGAAGGTGGTCGCCGGGCTCGGGTCGGTCAGGTCGTCCGCGGGAACGTATACGGCCTGCACGGAGGTGATCGAACCGTTCTTGGTGGAGGTGATGCGCTCCTGCAGAACGCCCATCTCTTCGGCCAGCGTCGGCTGATAACCTACCGCCGAAGGCATACGGCCCAGCAGGGCGGATACTTCGGTACCGGCGAGGGTGTAACGGTAGATGTTGTCGACGAACAGCAGAACGTCACGACCTTCGTCACGGAACTTCTCGGCCATGGTCAGACCGGTCAGCGCAACGCGCAGACGGTTTCCTGGCGGCTCGTTCATCTGGCCGTAGACCAGGGCCACCTTGTCCAGAACGTTGGAGTCCTTCATCTCGTGATAGAAGTCGTTACCTTCACGAGTACGCTCACCCACACCGGCGAACACGGAGTAACCGCTGTGCTCCATCGCGATGTTACGGATCAGCTCCATCATGTTTACGGTCTTGCCTACACCGGCACCACCGAACAGACCGACCTTACCGCCCTTGGCGAACGGGCAGACCAGGTCGATAACCTTGATGCCGGTTTCCAGCAGCTCGTTGCCGCCAGCCTGTTCGGAATAGGACGGCGCAGCGCGGTGGATGGTCCAGCGCTCTTCTTCGCCGATCGGGCCGGCTTCGTCGATGGGGTTACCCAGGACGTCCATGATGCGACCCAGGGTCTGCTTGCCGACCGGTACGGAGATACCGGTGCCGGTGTTGACGACGTCCAGGCCACGCTTGAGGCCTTCGGTCGAACCCATGGCGATGGTACGGACAATGCCGTCGCCCAGCTGCTGCTGGACTTCCAGGGTGGTCTCGGCGCCCTGAACTTTCAGTGCGTCATAGACGTTCGGTACCAGATCGCGCGGAAATTCCACGTCGATAACGGCGCCGATGATTTGAACGATACGTCCGCTACTCATGTTTGGTTCCTCTGAATATTTGAACCGTTCTTAAACCGCGGCAGCGCCGCCGACGATTTCCGAAATTTCCTGAGTGATCGCAGCCTGACGGGCCTTGTTGTAGACCAGTTGCAGGTCGCTGATCAGCTCACCGGCGTTGTCGGTTGCGTTCTTCATGGCAATCATCCGCGCGGCCTGTTCGGCTGCGCCGTTCTCAACCACGGCCTGATAGACCTGGGACTCGATGAAACGAACCAGCAGGGCATCCAGCAGCTGCTGGGCGTCCGGCTCGTAGAGGTAGTCCCACTGACCTTTCTTCACCGGCTCGGCACTGTCGTCTGCAGCCAGGGGCAGCAGCTGATCGAGCGTCGGCTTCTGGGTCATGGTGTTGATGAACTTGTTGGATACCAGGTACAAGCGATCGATACGGCCCTCGTGGAAGCCGTCCAGCATGACCTTGACGCTGCCGATCAGATCGTTGATCGATGGCTCTTCGCCGAGGTTGCCGATCGCTGCTACGACGTTGCCGCCGAAGATGCGGAAGAAGCTCGCGCCCTTGTTGCCGATCACGCAGAGGTCGACTTCGACCTTCTGGTCGTGCCACTCCTTCATGTTCTTGATCAGGACCTTGAACAGGTTGATGTTCAGGCCACCGCACAGACCACGATCAGTAGACACGACGATATAGCCGACACGCTTGACCGGACGCTCCACCATGAACGGGTGACGGTATTCCGGGTTGGCGTAGGCCAGATGGCCGATTACCTGCCGGATCCGCTCCGCATAAGGGCGGCTGGCAGCCATGCGCATCTGTGCCTTGCGCATCTTGCTGACCGCCACCTTTTCCATGGCGCTGGTGATCTTCTGCGTGCTTTTGATGCTCGCAATCTTGCTGCGAATCTCTTTTGCGCCTGCCATTTGACACCTATCGGGTTAGCAGGCGGGAGCCTCGCGGCTCCCGCTGCGGCTTACCAGCTCTGCGTGGCCTTGAACTTCTCGATACCAGCCTTCAGGCCAGCGTCGATTTCGTCGTTGAAGTCGCCCTTCACGTTGATCTTCGCCATCAGGTCGGCGAACTCGCGGTTGAAGAAGGCGATCAGGGCCTGCTCGAAGGCGCCAACCTTGGCCACTTCCACGTCCGCCAGATAGCCACGCTCGGCGGCATACAGGGACAGGGACATGTCGGCGATGGACATCGGCGCGTACTGCTTCTGCTTCATCAGCTCGGTAACGCGCTGACCATGCTCCAGCTGCTTGCGGGTCGCTTCGTCCAGGTCGGAAGCGAACTGGGCGAATGCAGCCAGTTCACGGTACTGAGCCAGTGCGGTACGGATACCACCGGACAGCTTCTTGACGATCTTGGTCTGCGCCGCACCACCCACGCGGGATACCGAAATACCGGCGTTGACGGCCGGACGGATGCCTGCGTTGAACATGGCCGATTCCAGGAAGATCTGACCGTCGGTGATGGAGATCACGTTGGTCGGAACGAACGCGGAAACGTCGCCAGCCTGGGTTTCAATGATCGGCAGAGCGGTCAGGGAACCAGTTTTGCCAGTCACAGCACCGTTGGTGAACTTCTCGACGTACTCTTCGGAAACGCGGGAAGCGCGCTCCAGCAGACGGCTGTGGAGATAGAACACGTCGCCCGGGTAGGCTTCACGTCCCGGCGGACGGCGCAGCAGCAGGGAAATCTGGCGGTAGGCCACGGCCTGCTTGGACAGATCGTCATAGACGATCAGTGCGTCTTCGCCGCGGTCGCGGAAGTATTCACCCATGGTGCAGCCGGCGTACGGAGCCAGGTACTGCAGCGCAGCGGACTCGGAAGCCGAAGCAGCCACCACGATGGTGTTCTGCAGGGCACCGTGCTCTTCCAGCTTGCGCACTACGTTGGCGATGGTCGACTGTTTCTGACCGATAGCCACGTAGACGCAGCGGATGCCGCTGTTCTTCTGGTTGATGATGGCGTCGATGGCCAGGGCGGTCTTACCGATCTGACGGTCACCGATGATCAGCTCACGCTGGCCACGGCCTACCGGGATCATGGCGTCGACCGACTTGTAACCGGTCTGCACCGGCTGGTCGACCGACTTACGCCAGATCACGCCAGGCGCGACTTTCTCGACCGCGTCGGTGGCCTGGGCATTGATCGGGCCCTTGCCATCGATCGGGTTGCCCAGCGCATCGACCACGCGACCCAGCAGTTCCGGACCAACAGGAACTTCGAGGATACGGCCGGTGCACTTGGCGCTCATGCCTTCGGTCAGGCCCAGGTAGTTACCCAGAACCACGGCACCTACGGAGTCTTGCTCCAGGTTCAGTGCCATGCCGAAGATGCCGCCAGGGAACTCGATCATCTCGCCGTACATGACGTCGGCCAGACCGTAGATGCGTACGATACCGTCAGAAACGCTGACGACGGTGCCCTCGTTACGGGCTTGAGCAGCGACATTCGATTTCTCGATGCGCTGCTTGATGATTTCACTAATCTCGGAAGGATTCAGTTGCTGCATGCCATGACCCTCAAATCAGGATTTCAACGATTCGGCCAACTGGCTCAGTTTGCCGCGGACCGAACCGTCGACAACCACGTCACCGGCGCGAATCAACACGCCGCCGATCAGAGCAGGATTCACGACCTGCTGGAGGTTGACGGTGCGATCTAGCCGCTTCGACAGGGCGGCAGCCAAAGTTTGGAGTTGCGCGTTGCTGAGCTCGAAGGCGGTTTCAACTTCTGCCTCGAGCGTTTTCTCGGCTTGCGCCTTGATGTCCTCGTACAGCTCCCATACGGTCGGCAGGACCGACAGGCGATCGTTTTCGCCAAGGGTCTGAACGTAGTTGCGGAACGCTTCGTCGGCATCGTCACCAAGTACGCGTACCAGCGCCTGGACCTTGCTCTCGCTGGTCAGACGGGGATCGTTCAGCAACGCTGCGACTTCTGGGACTTCAACAGCGACGGCGGCCAGGTTCAGCATTTTCGACCAGGAATCGGTCTGTCCTGCGGCGCTGGCAAACTCGAAAGCGGCTTTCGCGTAAGGCCGAGCAAGCGTCTGGGTATTGATCATCGCTTGCCTCGCTTAGAGTTGGGAGGCCAGTTTTTCGACCAGTTCGTTGTGTACCTTGGCGTCCACCTGGGACTCCAGGATCTTCTCTGCACCGGCGACGGCAAGAGCCGCTACCTGGCTGCGCAGTTGGTCCCTGGCACGGTTCACTTCCTGTTCGATCTCGGCGCGGGCGCCGGCGACCAGTCGCTCGCCTTCCACACGTGCCTGCTGCTTGGCTTCCTCGATGATCGCGTTGGCGTGCTTGTTCGCCTGCTCGATGATCTGGGCTGCCTGCTCCTTGGTCTCGCGGAGGGTGTGGGACACCTTGTCCTGAGCCAGTTTCAGGTCCTGCTGCGCACGGCCTGCCGCATCCAGTCCTTCGGCGATCTTCTTCTGGCGCGCTGCCATGGCTGCCGTGATTGGCGGCCAGACGAGCTTCATACAGAACCAGACGAAGATAGCGAAGGCGAGCGTTTGACCGAACAGCGTCAAGTTAATGTTCACAGCGATTTACCTCGTGCTATCTCGTTCAACGCGGGAGTCAATCCACGGCGACGGGGCCCGCCCGGCGAACCCCATCTCAAACCGGAAAGTGATTAACCGGCGACAACGAAGATGAGGTACATCGCGATACCAACGCCGATCATCGGTACGGCGTCGAGCAGACCGGCCATCAGGAAGGTCTTGGTTTGCAGCTGAGGAGCCAGCTCGGGCTGACGAGCAGTGGATTCCAGCAGTTTGCCACCCAGCAGGGCGAAGCCGATGCCGGTACCCAGGGCACCCAGACCGATCATGATAGAGGCGGCGATGTAGACGAGTTCCATGTAAAGCTCCTGAAGCTAAGGGGGGTTAAGGTTTTGGGTAAAACGAAACGGTTGTAACGGTTCAGCTGTTACGGCGTGAGCTTGGCGTGCCCATGGTCTTCATGGGCAGAACTCAGGTACACCACGGTCAGAACCATGAAAATGAACGCCTGAAGCGGGATCACCAGGATGTGGAAGATCGCCCAGGGCACATTCAGGGTCCACTGCACGTAGAACGGCAGCAGCGCGATGAGGATGAACACCACCTCACCGGCGTACATGTTGCCGAACAGACGCAGCGCGAGGCTGAGCGGCTTGGTCAGCAAACCGAGGATTTCCAGGAACAGGTTGAACGGCACCAGCGACCAGTGGTTGAACGGGGTGAACGCCAGTTCTTTGGTGAAACCGCCGAAGCCCTTGACCTTGAAGCTGTAGAACAGGATCAGGATGAACACGCCGAGCGACAGACCGAAGGTACCGTTCGGGTCGGCGGTCGGGACGATCTTGAATGCCGGCAGGCCCAGCAGATGAGCGATGCCCGGAATGTAGTCCACTGGAATCCACTTCAGGCTGTTCATCAGGAACACCCAGACGAAGATGGTCAGTGCCAGCGGAGCGATCAGCGGGTTGCGGCCGTGGAAGGTGTCCTTGACCACGCCTTCGACGAACTCGACGCACATTTCGACCAGATTCTGCAGCTTGCCCGGTACGCCGGCAGTGGCGGCCTTGGCAGCGCTGCGGAACAGCAGGATGAAGATGGCGCCCATCAGCAGCGACCAGCCGAGGGTATCCAGGTGGACGGCCATGAAACCCATGTCGCGCGCTTCGGCGCCGGTCTGGGCGATGGTCCAAGTGGCCTGATCGAGAATGGAGCCATCAGCACGCTCGTAACCCGCTGGCAGCTTGCCGTAGGTGAGGTTTTGCAGGTGATGCTGGATATATTCAGCGGGGGTACTCGCCATAAACGCCTCAATGCTCAATGCTTCGGATTGTTTTTCATCAGCAGGAGCGCGCTTGCTCCAACACCCAGCACCAGCAGATAGCCGGCAAACAAGGCGATCGGTTCCAGCGGTTTCACTCCCACGAACACCAACGCAAACAGCGCTGCTGCCAGAATCTGTTTACCCATCTCGCCAGACCAGAAGGACTGGATGATTGCCCGGGTCGAACGTGCGCCAAAGTAACGAAAGGCCTTGTACGCGAAATACACGTTCGCCGACAGTGCAATCAGACCGCCGCAAAGCGCGGAGTAGCCGGCGACCATACCAAATACCAGGCCACATGACACAGCGGTCACTACCACGACCATCGCCTGCATCAGCAATACGCGGAAAGCCGGGAGGCGATGGAAGGGTGTCTTGTTGCGTATGTTCACCTGAATTCCATCACTGCAGCGGGCCGCGTAAATAATTGTCCGCAGTCAAAAAAGCGCGGCGAGTATAGGAGCAGGCCAGCCGGGGTTCAACTCTCCGGTAGTATTTTCCGACCGGCACTACAAACATTTTGTATCAACGAATGTGCGCCAGAACGCCCTGCAATTCATCCAGGGAACTGTAGCGAATCACCAGCTGGCCTTTGCCCTTCTGCCCATGCTTGATCTGCACCGGCGAGCCCAGGCGTTCCGCCAGACGCTGTTCCAGACGGCTGATATCGGGATCGACCTTGACCTCGGCCTTCGGCTTTTCCTTGCTGCTCAGCCACTGGCGTACCAGGGCCTCGGTCTGGCGGACCGTCAGACCACGTGCGACAACATGCCGCGCGCCCTCGACCTGTTGGTCACCCGGCAAACCCAGCAAGGCGCGCGCATGGCCCATCTCCAGATCACCATGGGCAAGTAGCGTCTTGATCTCGTCCGGCAGGGCTATCAGTCGCAGCAGATTACTGACGGAGACACGCGACTTGCCGACCGCATCGGCGACCTGTTGCTGGGTCAGCTGGAACTCCTGCTGCAAACGCTGCAGCGCCACCGCCTCTTCGATCGGGTTGAGATCCTCGCGCTGAATGTTCTCGATCAGCGCCATGGCGATCGCCGCTTCGTCCGGGACCTCACGAACCAGCGCTGGCACCTTCTCCAACCCGGCCTGCTGGCTGGCCCGCCAGCGCCGCTCGCCAGCAATGATTTCGTAGCGACCACCACTCAGCGGTCGCACCACGATCGGCTGCATCACGCCGTGGTTCTTGATCGACTGGGCCAGCTCTTCCAGTGCCTGCGGGTCCATGTCACGTCGCGGCTGGTACTTGCCGCGCTGGATCAGCTCCAGCGGCAGATGCTGGAGTTCGCGGGTATCGACCTTGGCAGCCTCTTCCTGCATGGCCGAAACACTGGCGCCGCCGAGCAGGGCATCGAGTCCACGGCCTAGGCCTCTTTTCTTGGTCGCCATGAGTAGTCCTTATGCGAGGGCGCCACGCGCCGACTGGCGCTGGCGTCGCGACAGTTCTCCGGCCAGGGCCAGGTAGGCCAGTGCGCCCTTGGATTGCTTGTCGTAGACCAGCGCCGGCATACCGTGGCTGGGTGCCTCGGCAAGCCTGACGTTGCGCGGGATGACGGTGTCGTAGAGCTTGTCGCCAAAATGCGCCTTGAGCTGCTCGGAGACATCGTTGGTCAGGCTGCTGCGCGGGTCGTACATGGTGCGCAGCAGACCTTCGATCTTCAGACTCGGATTGAGTGCCTGACCGATGCGCTGGATCGAGTTGACCAGGTCGGTGAGCCCTTCGAGCGCGTAGTACTCGCACTGCATTGGGATGATCACTCCGTCCGATGCAGCCAGAGCATTGATAGTCAGCATCGACAGCGACGGGGGGCAGTCGATGAGGATGTAGTCATAATTTTCGCGGACCGGCGCCAGGGCTTCGCGCAGGCGCTTTTCCTTGGCCGGCAGATTCAACAGGGCCACCTCGGCCGCGGTCAGGTCGCGGTTGGCCGGCAGCAACTGGTAGCCACCGTGCTCGGAGAACTGCATGGCATCAACCAGGCTGCATTCGCCGATCAGCACATCGTAGATCGAGTATTCCAGGCCGAGCTTGTCCACACCGCTGCCGGTGGTGGCATTGCCCTGGGGATCGAGGTCGATCAGCAGCACCCGACGGCGCGTGGCGACCAGCGAAGCGGCCAGATTGATGCAGGTGGTGGTCTTGGCGACACCGCCTTTCTGGTTGGCAATGGCGAAGACTTTAGCCATGGTCAGTGTCTGTCCGGGTCATGAAGTGCGGCGCAGTATCAACAGATGGCGCTGGCCTTGGCAACCGGGAACCTTGAGCACGTGACAGGCATCGAGACGGAAGTCCTCGGGCAGGCGCTGCAACTCGTCATCTGGCTGCACGCCCTTCATGGCCAGCCAGCGGGTATCGGCATTGCCCAGATGGCGGGTCCAACTGGCGAAGTCCTCCAGCGAGCTGAAGGCGCGCGAAGTAATGCCGTCAAAGGCGGTGGACGGCTGGAACTGCTCGACGCGAGCGTGCACCACCTCAAGATTGGCCAGTTTCAGCTCCAGCTTCACCTGGGTGAGGAAACGCGTCTTCTTGCCGTTCGAGTCCAGCAGGGTGAACGCCCGTTCGGGAAACATGATCGCCAGCGGCACGCCGGGCATGCCGCCGCCGCTGCCGACGTCCAGCCAATTGCGACCGCCTTCGGCCACGAAGGGCACCACGCTCAGGCTGTCGAGCAGATGGCGCGAGACCATCTCGTCCGGATCGCGCACGGCGGTCAGGTTATAGGCCTTGTTCCACTTGATCAGCAGCGCCAGGTAGGCCAGCAGCAGTTGTTGCTGGCGGTCGTCCAGGGGGATGCCGAGCTGTCTGGCGCCGCGGACAAGTTCTTCGGCGTGAGATTCGCTGACCAGACTCATCAAGCGCTCTGCTCCAGCTGTTGGCCAGCGCTGCGCTTCTTCAGGTGGATCATCAGCAGAGACACCGCAGCGGGAGTGACCCCGGGAATACGTGAGGCTTGGCCAAGCGTCTCGGGGCGAGCCTGGCCGAGCTTGTGCTGGATTTCCTTGGACAGCCCCGGGATGGTGGCATAATCGAGATCTGCCGGCAGCGCGACACTCTCGCTGGCCCGCAGCTTCTCGATCTCGTCCTGCTGCCGCTCGATGTAACCGGCGTATTTGGTCTTGATCTCGACCTGCTCGGCGACCTGCGGATCCGGTTCGCCCGGCCCGGTCAGTTCGATCAGGCTCTGATAATCGATTTCGGGACGAGCGAGCAGATTGAGCAGGTTGTACTCGCGGGCCAGCGGGCTGCCGAAGCGCTCGGCGATGGCATCGCCTTGCGGCGTACCCGGGCGCACCCAGCTGTTCTTCAGACGCTGCTCCTCGCGCTCGATGCCCTCGCGCTTGGCGCAGAACGCCGCCCAGCGGGCGTCGTCCACCAGGCCGAGCTCGCGGCCCTTTTCGGTCAGGCGCAGGTCGGCATTGTCCTCGCGCAGGATCAGCCGGTACTCGGCGCGCGAGGTGAACATGCGATACGGCTCCTGCGTGCCGAGGGTGATCAGGTCATCGACCAGCACGCCGAGGTAGGCCTCATCACGCCGCGGGCACCAGCTGTCCTTGCCCTGCGCGCGCAAGGCGGCGTTGGCGCCGGCGAGCAGCCCCTGGGCGCCGGCCTCTTCGTAACCGGTGGTGCCATTGATCTGCCCGGCAAAGAACAGCCCGCCAATGACCTTGGTCTCCAGGCTGTACTTGAGATCACGCGGATCGAAATAGTCGTATTCGATGGCGTAGCCCGGCCGCACGATGTGCGCATTCTCCATGCCACGGATGCTCTGCACGATCTGCAACTGCACGTCGAACGGCAGCGAGGTGGAGATGCCGTTGGGGTACAGCTCATGGGTGGTCAGGCCTTCCGGCTCGAGAAACACCTGATGGCTGTCCTTGTCGGCGAAGCGATGGATCTTGTCCTCGATGGACGGGCAATAGCGAGGCCCCACGCCTTCGATGACGCCGGAATACATCGGCGAGCGATCGAGGTTGGCGGCGATGATCTCGTGGGTGCGCGCGTTGGTGTGGGTGATCCAGCAGCTGACCTGCGGCGGATGCTGCTCTCGGCTGCCGAGAAAGGACATCACCGGCAGCGGCGTGTCGCCGGGCTGCTCGGTCATCTGCGAGAAGTCCACCGAACGGCCGTCGATGCGCGGCGGCGTGCCGGTCTTCAACCGGCCGACGCGCAGTGGCAACTCGCGCAGACGCTTGGCCAGTGCGATCGAAGGCGGATCGCCGGCACGGCCCCCTGAATAATTCTGCAGCCCGATGTGGATAAGTCCGCCGAGGAAGGTTCCAGTGGTCAACACCACGGACGTTGCAAGAAAGCGCAGCCCCATCTGGGTAACGACGCCGCGCACTTCGTTCTGCTCAACGATCAGGTCGTCAGCGGCCTGCTGAAATATCCACAGGTTCGGCTGGTTTTCCAGTAGCTCTCGAATGGCCGCCTTGTAAAGCACGCGATCAGCCTGTGCGCGGGTTGCCCGTACAGCTGGGCCCTTGCGGCTGTTGAGCACACGGAACTGGATGCCGCCCTTGTCGGTAGCAACGGCCATGGCGCCACCCAGGGCGTCGATTTCCTTGACCAGATGACTCTTGCCGATGCCGCCGATGGCCGGGTTGCAGCTCATCTGGCCCAGGGTTTCCACATTGTGGGTGAGCAGCAGGGTCTTGACCCCCATGCGTGCTGCAGCCAATGCCGCTTCGGTACCGGCATGGCCGCCGCCGATCACGATCACATCGAAACGGGATGGGAAATCCACGTGCACCTCGTGCCTTGTGGGCTGGTCTGGAAAAACGGCCAAGTATAGAGACTAACCCAGGCTGAAAGAAGCGCCTTGGGCAAAATTTGATCAACGGAGGGTTGGCAGCCGAATAGAACAGAAAAAAGAAAAGAAAATATAAAAGAGCTTGTAGATATGCTTATTAATGGTGAAGCAGTTATCTGTGGATAAATATACAGAGCCCACTGTTCTCAGGGGCTCCAACGATGGATAAGGCTGTGCTCCGCCTGAGCGATACCGGTGTGGATCAAGTGTGCGGGCTGTTGATAACAGAGCGAACTGTGCACAGGGGACGTTATCCAGAGGGTATGCCCCGCGCTTATCTACCGAGCCGAAGGAGGGTTATCAACAGACCTTAGGAAGTCCGTGGGCAACAGTGAATCGACCTCAGGGTTCTTTGTCGGCTCTGGGCGGATCGCTTCTTTCAAGCCACTCATCCAGCGTTACCGGGCTGCGATCGAGCACGCCATGCAGGGCATCTTCCCCGTGTAGGCCGTCGAGCCGCGCGCCCGACATATAGGCGGCACGGCCGAGCAGGTGGCCGGCGATGGGAATGGTCAGCATGAGGAAGATCAATGTGGCCGAGCCAATGAACACGGCCTGTGCGTCGCCCATGTGGATCATCACGCCGAGCAGAATCAGCCCGGCGCCCACCGTGCCGGACTTGGTGGTGGCGTGAATGCGTTGCAGCGGGTCGGCAAAGCGCAGCAGCCCGAGCATGGCAGCGAACAGGAAGACCACGCCGGCGAGCATGACCACCACGGCGATAAAGTCGATCATTGTTCTTTTTTCCCCTTGCGCATGATGAATACGGCGAAGGCACAGGTGCCGACGAAGCCGATCAGGCCGAGGCCGAACCCCACATCGAGAAACTCACGGCGCCCGGTCATGGCCGCCACCAGCGCGGCGATGGCCACGCCCACGCCGGTGAGCATGTCCAGTGCAACCACCCGATCGACCAGTGTGCGGGCGACGATCATCCGCCAGAGCGTCACTCCCAGTGGCAGCATGACGAGAACCAACAGTGTTTCGATCATGCTCACCACCTCTCGATACGGGCGATGCGGCGTTCGAAGACCTGCTGGATCGACGCGATGATCTGCTCCGGCGTCCGCCCATCCAGGGCGTGCACGTAGAGCAGACGGCGATCGGCACTGACGTGCAGCGCGCAGTTGCCCGGCGTCAGCGAGACCAGGCTGGCCAGCACGGCGATGCCCATATCGGTTCGCAGCGCGATTGGCACGGCGATGATCGAGCTGTGCATGCGCGGCTCCCGAGCGAAGGCCGCGCGGGCCACCGTCACGGAGGACACGATCAGCTCGTAGAAATAGATGCCGAGCAATTCGACGACATCCACCACACGACGCAGCAAGCCGGTATTCATGGGCGGGCCTCCGGAATCGACGCGGACGGCAGCACTGCCGACAGGTACGCGGCCGGCTCCAGCAGGGCCGCCGCCGCGGTTTGCGAAAAGAGGATCAGCGGTTGCGGCATGAAGCCGATCGCCAGGGTCAGCGTGCCGAGCGCGGCGATCGCCAGCAGCATCGGCAAGGGCACCCGGCGGGCCTCGACCCGTGGCAGCACTGGCTTCTTCCAGAACGCCTCCATCCAGATCTTGGTCATCGAATAGAGCGTCAGCAGGCCGACGAACAGGGCCAGCCCCGCCAGCCAGTGCTCGCCAGCGCGGAAGGTGGCATCGATCACCAGGAACTTGGCCCAGAACCCCGACAGCGGCGGCAAGCCGGCCAGCGACAAGGCCGGGATCAGGAACAGCGCCGCCAGCAGCGGGTTGCGGTACATCAGGCCGCCGCTCTTGCGCAGGTCGAAGGTGCCGCTGGCGCGGTGGATCGCTCCAGCGAGGAGGAACAGGTTCGCCTTCACGATGATGTGATGCAGGATGTAGAAGATCGCTCCGGTAAGGGCCGCCTGGGTGGAGATCGCCAGCCCGAGCAGCATGTAGCCGATCTGGCTGACGATGTGGAACGAGAGAATGCGCCTGACGTCCCACTGCACCGCCGCGCCGAACACGCCGAACAGCATGGTGCCGGCGGCCAGCACGGCGACGATCTCGCGGATGCCGCTGTCCTCGACGCTGAAGATCAGGGTGAACACGCGTAGGCAGGCGTACACCCCCACCTTGGTCAGCAGCCCGGCGAAGATCGCCGAAACGGTGATCGACGCGGTGTGGTAGGACGCCGGCAACCAGAAGAACAGCGGAAAGTAACCGGCCTTGATGCCGAAGCCGCAGAGCAGCAGCAGGGCAGACAGGGTCAGGTTGATCGAGGGTTCGGTCTGCGGCAGCACCCGCGCGAGATCCGCCATGTTCAGCGTGCCGGTCGCCCCGTAGAGCAGTGCCACACCGGTGAGGAAAAGCAGCGTGGAGAACAGGTTGAGGATCGCGTAGCGCACCGTCGCATCGAGCTGCGCGCGGTTGCGGCCGATCGCCAGGAGGCCCATCGCGGTGATCAGCATTACCTCGAACCACACATAGAGGTTGAAGATGTCGCCGGTGAGGAAGGCCCCGTTGACGCCGGCGAGCATGCCCAGCAGCAGGGGGTGGAAGCCGGCCTGCTCCTCGCGACGGCGGATGTCGGCCAGACCGAAGGTCATCACCGCGGCGGCCAGAATCCCGGTGATCGCCACCATCGCTGCCGCCAGGGCATCGGCGACGAAGACTATGCCGAACGGCGCCGCCCAGTCGCCGAAGCGGATCGCCAGAATCCCCTCGCGATACACCGCAACGAGCAACAGCAGCGAAGCAGCCAGCAGCAGGGTTATGCACAGGGCACTGACCAGACGCTGGGCGCGAGGACTTTTCCACAGGCAGGCTGCCAGCCCAGCACCGAGAATCGGCAGCAGGACCGGCCAGAGTGGTGCGTGCAGCGTCAGAAATCCTGTCATGGGCGATCCTTGCCTGCGGAGGTGGGCGAACCCAGCCGTTCAGCCGCATCGATCTGCCGCAGGTCCACGCTGCCCAGGCGACGATAGGTCTGCAGCGCCAGGGCGGCGAAGAAAGCAGTCAGCGAGAAGCCGATGACGATGGCCGTGAGTACCAGCGCCTGCGGCAGCGGATTGGCCGCATCGGCGGGCAGGCTGCTCTCCCCGGCGCGGATCACAGCCGGCGTGTTGGTGACGATGCGGCCGGCGAAGAAGATCACCAGGTTGATCGCCGCCGAGAGCATGGTCACGCCCAGCAGCACACGGACGATGTGCCGCGACAGGATGAGGTAGAGGCTGCAGCCGGCGAGCACGGCAATGCTCAGTGCGAAGAGCAGGTGCATGTCAGAGGTCCTCGTAGAAGCGCAGGATCAGGGAAAGGATGCCGCCGAGCACCACCAGGTACACGCCGATATCGAACAGCAGCGTGGTGCCCAGGTGGAAATTGCCAAGGACCAGCCACTGGTGGGTCAGGAAGGAGCCGTCCAGCCACAGCCCCGGCAGGCCGCTGAGCAGCGCGGCGAGGATGCCGAAGCCGATCACCGTCATGGGCTCGAAGCGCAGCGTCGCGCGCGCCACCTCGACCCCGCGGGCGAGCGCCAGGGTGGCGAAGCCGGCGGCGGCGATCAGCCCGCCGACGAAGCCGCCACCCGGCTCGTTGTGTCCGCGGTAGAGCACATAGACCGAGACCACCAGCATCACGCCGAAGAGAATCCGCGAGAAGGCGGCGAAGATCAGTGAATTCATCGTGAGTCCCTCCGCCGTGGCAGCGCGCGCAACAGGCCCCACACGCTAATGGCGGCGAACGCCACCACCACCACCTCGCCGAGGGTGTCGATGGCGCGGTAGTCCACCAGCACCACGTTGACCACGTTGCGACCGTGCGCCTCCAGGTAGCTGGTGGCGGCATAGAATTCGGAGATGCGTCCGTCCAGCGGCAGCGCCACGGTGGCAGCCAGGGCGACGAACACCACCAGGGCAAAACCCACCGAGAGCAGGATATCCAGGCGTTTCTCCCGCGGCCGGCGGGTCGAAGCCGTACGCTCCGGCACCCGGAGCAGCAGCGCCACCAGGATCAGTACCAGCAGCACCTCCACCGAGAACTGAGTGAGTGCCACGTCCGGCGCGCCGTTGAGCAGGAAGATCAGCGCCGAGCCGAAGCCCACCACACCGACCGCGATCATCGCGCGCAGCAACGACGGTGTACGCGTGGCGGCCAGCGCACCCAGGCACATCATCAGGAGCACCACGGCGGTAGGCAGGTCGAATCGTCCGCCGCTCAGGCTGAAGACCGGCTGCGTGCCGCTGGCCAGCACGCCGTAGCCGATGATCAGCAGGACGGCCGTTGCGACCGTGGCGGTGTAGCGATGCTGGTCGCCGTTCTGCAGGAGCCGCGTACAGCGTTCGGCCAGGCGCAAGGTACCGGTGAACAAGGCGTTGTAGCCGGCATCGCCTAGGCTGCGCTTCAGCCCCGTGTTCAACGACAGCGCATAGTGGATGCGATGCCAGTAGGCGAGCAGACCGCCGGCGAAGGCGACCACGGTCGCGCTCAGTGCGAGCATCGGCGTAAAGCCGTGCCAGAGCGAGAACGACAGGTCTACCGTATGACCGACGAGCACATCGTTGGCCGGCTGGATCAGCCCGGTGAGCAGGAAATCCGGCGCCAGGCCGAACAGAAAACCCAGGCCGCCGAGCACCAATGGGCCGAGGTACAGGCCTGGGGTCTCCGGATGGTGAACCTCGCTGCGCGCCTTGCCCAGGTAATAGGGCCGAATCGCTGCCACCCCGGCGATCGCCGCGAACACCGCATTGACCAGCACCGCCACGGCCACCACCACCCAGCCGAAGGAGGCATTGAGCTGGCTCTCGAACAGGTATTCCTTGGTGATGAAGCCCAGCGTCGGCGGCAGTCCGGCCATGGAGATCGCTGCCATGCCGGCTGCCAGGGTGGTCATCGGCAGACGCCGGGCCAGCCCGCCGATCAGGCTAAGGCGCCCCTCGCCCACGGCATGGATGGTGGTGCCGGCGCAGAAGAACAGGGCCGCCTTGTACAGCGCGTGCGCAATGATGAAGGCGATCATCGCGGTCACCGAGTAGTCGCCATCCAGACCGATCAGCATCACCAGCACCCCCAGCGACCCCACGGTGGAGTGCGCCAGGACTTCCTTGAAGCCATCGGTGGACAGTGCTCGCACCGCCGCCACCAGCATGGTCAGGCTGCCGACGATGACCAGTGTGGTGCCGAATGCCGGGATCCCGCCAAAGACCAGATCGAAGCGCGCCAGCAGATACACGCCAAGCTTGACCATGGTCGCCGAGTGCAGGAAGGCCGAGGCAGGCGCCGGGGCCTCCATCGCCTGGGGTAGCCAGAAATGGAAGGGCAGCTGCGCCGACTTGGTGAAGGCACCGAGCATGATCAGGATCATCGCCGGTACGGCCAGCGGGCTGGCCAGCAGCTCCGGTGCACGCTCGGCCACTTCCGACAGCGAGAAAGTGCCCAGGGTGATGCCGATCAGCAGGATGCCGGCGAACAGCGCCAGCCCTCCACCGCCGGTTACCACCAGTGACTGCAGGGCGGCCTTGCGCGCCTCCGGCCGGCTGGAATTGAAACCGATCAGCATGAACGACAGCAGGCTGGTGGCTTCCCAGAAAACGAACATCACCACCAGATTGTCGGACAGCACCGTACCGAGCATGGCCGTCATGAACAGCAGGATCAGCGTCAGAAAGCGTGCGGCTTCGGCAGGCGAGGAGTGCGAAAAATAGGCGCCCGCGTAGATCGTCACCAGCGTCCCGATGCCGGTGATCAGCAGGACGAACAGCAGGGCGAAGCCATCCAGGCGGAGGCTCAGCGAAATGCCCAGCGCCGGTACCCATTCAAGGGTCTCGCTGATGGCGCCGGTCTCGCCGAGGTTCGCCCCCAGTGCCAGGAAGTAGAGGAACAGGCCGGCCGGCAGCAGCGCAGCGACCCATCCTCCATAGGGATAGGTGCGGCTGACGATGAACCTGGCGAGGATCGCTCCCAGGAATGAAACGAGCAGTGCAGCAAGCACGGCGCCATCCTCTTGTCGTGGATTGCTGGAAACGGCTGAGCTGGTAGCGCGTGTTTTGATAGCAAAGGTAGTTCAAACGATGCGTCGGGCGCTGTTACCAGCTATGTCAGGCGCAGCGGCAAGCCCCTGGCCAGACGCATGCCAAGAGATAGGAGGGCGATGGGAGGGCACCGGCGAAGGCTGCGCAAGCGCCGTCTGCCGCGGGCCAGACGGCTGCCGGCGGTTTGTCGCGAAGGCGATGGAGCGACCGTGTGGGCGAGGCGCCGCACACGCTCGTGCAATTGTTACTTGCCTATGCAGAAGCTCGAGAAGATGCGGCCGAGCAGGTCGTCGGAGCTGAAGGCGCCGGTGATTTCGCCAAGCGCCTGCTGGGCCAGACGCAGGTCCTCAGCCAGCAACTCGCCGGCTCCGGCCAGCGTCAGCTGGTCATGCCCGTGCCGCAGATGCTCGTCGGCCAGACGCAGCGCGTCGAGGTGCCGACGACGCGCGCTGAAGCTGCTTTCGGCGGTCTGCTCGTAGCCCATGCAGTGCTTGAGATGCTCGCGCAGCAGTTCCAGCCCTTCCCCACTGCGCGCGCACAGGCTGAGCGTGGCCTGGCCGTCGTTATCGCAGCGCAGCACGATGGCCTCCCCGGTCAGGTCGGCCTTGTTGCGGATCAGCGTGACTTTTCCCGGCTCTGGACTGAAATCGAGAAATTCCGGCCACAGCGCCGAAGGATCGCTGGCTTCGGGGGCGCTGGCATCGACCACCAGAAGGATGCGATCGGCTTCGCCGATGGCGCTCAGGGCACGTTGTACGCCGATACGTTCGACCTGATCCTCGGTGTCGCGCAGGCCGGCGGTATCCACCACGTGCAGCGGCATGCCGTCGATGAGAATGTGCTCGCGCAGAACGTCACGGGTCGTACCGGCAATATCGGTGACGATGGCCGCCTCGCGCCCCGCCAATGCGTTGAGCAGACTGGATTTTCCGGCGTTGGGACGACCCGCGATGACCACGGTCATGCCATCGCGCAACAGGGCGCCCTGCCCCGCCTCGCGCAGTACTGTGGATAACTCCGTGCGGACCCCGTCCAGTTGCGCCAGCACATGACCGTCGGCGAGGAAGTCGATCTCCTCCTCCGGAAAATCGATCGCCGCCTCGACGTAGATGCGTAGCTGGATCAGCCGTTCGGTCAGCTGGTGCACGCGCCGTGAGAATTCGCCCTGCAGCGAGCGGACCGCGTTGCGTGCAGCCTGGGCAGAGCTGGCCTCGATCAGGTCGGCAATGGCCTCGGCCTGGGCCAGGTCGAGCTTGTCGTTGAGGAATGCACGCTCGCTGAATTCGCCAGGTCTGGCCAGGCGCACACCCAGCTCGACACAGCGCTGCAGCAGCATGTCCAGCACCACCGGGCCGCCATGGCCGTGCAGTTCCAGCACATCCTCGCCGGTGAACGAATGCGGGCCGGGGAAAAACAGCAGCAGCCCCTCGTCGATGACTTCGCCATCGTCCGCATGGAATGGGCCGTAATGAGCATGACGCGGCGTCGGTTCGCGACCGCTGAGGGTGATGGCGATTGCCCTGGCGCGGGGGCCGGATACACGGACGATGCCCACGCCTCCCCGGCCGGGAGCGGTGGCGACGGCGGCGATGGTGTCGCGAGCTGGGATCATGCGGCCTCCTTTCTGGGCGACGGATAGCAAAACGCCCCAATCAAGGGGCGTTCTGCATGGGCGGGCAAGGCGTCAGGCGGGTTTCGCCCCGGCCTCGATCTGCCGCGTAATGTACCACTGCTGGGCGATGGACAGGATGTTGTTGACCACCCAGTACAGCACCAGACCGGCAGGGAACCAGAGGAAGAAGAAGGTGAAGATGATCGGCAACAGCTTCATCACCCGAGCCTGCATGGGGTCCGGCGGAGTCGGGTTGAGCTGCTGCTGAATGAACATGGTCACGCCCATGATGATCGGCAGGATGAAGTACGGATCCTTGATCGACAGGTCGGTGATCCAGAACATCCAGGGCGCCTGGCGCATCTCCACGCTTTCCAGCAGCACCCAGTACAGGGCCAGGAACACCGGCATCTGCACCAGGATCGGCAGGCAGCCACCCAGCGGATTGATCTTCTCCTTCTTGTACAGCTCCATCATCGCCTGGGACATCTTCTGGCGATCGTCACCGAACTGTTCCTTCAGCGCCTGCATCTTCGGCGAGACGGCGCGCATGCGCGCCATGGACCGGTAGCTGGCCGCCGACAGCGGGAAGAACGCCAGCTTGATGACGATGGTCAGGACGATGATCGACCAGCCCCAGTTGCCGAGCAGGGCGTGGATGTTCTGCAGCAGCCAGAAGATCGGCTGGGCGATGAACCAGAGAATGCCGTAGTCGACCGTCAGACGCAGGCCCGGCGACAGCTCTTCCAGCTTGTCCTGGCTCTTCGGACCGGCATACAGCGTGGCGCCGGTCTCGCCCTGGGCGCCGGCGGGCACGGTAACGGCCGGGCCGGTGAAACCGATGATGTAGTTGCCCTGGCTGTCCTTGCGGGTCTGCACCTGATTGGTGTCGCCGGCTTGGGGAATCCAGGCGGTAACGAAATAGTGCTGCAGCCAGGCGATCCAGCCACCCTGTACGGTTTCGCGCAGGTTCTTGTCGTCCATGTTGCTCATGGACACCTTGCGATACGGCTCGTCCTTGGTCCACAGCGCCGCCCCCAGATAGGTCGCGGTGCCGGTGGCAGTGCTGGACGACGGGTCGCCGCTCTTGTCGCGCTTGAGCTGGCCGAACAGATAACCGGTCCAGGGCTGCTGGCTCTGGTTATCGATCAGGTAGTTCACCTTCAGCGCATAGTTGCCGCGCTCCAGGGTGAAACGCTTGATGTAGTTGACGCCATCGGCGCTGTAGTTCAGGTCGACGACCAGCGCATCCTGCCCTTCGGCCAGCTGATACTCGGTCTTCTCGCTGCTGTACTGCGGACGGCCGCTGGCCTTGTCCGGGCCGTCGCCGATCAGGCCGCTCTGCGCCTCATAGGTACGCTCGCTGCTGCGCTCGAACAGCTGGAACGGCACATCGGGGCGATCCTGACGGCGCGGATACTGCGGCAGATGCAGTTCGACGATGTCGCCACCACGCGGATCGATGGCCAGGTCGAGCACGTCGGTACGGACGCGGATCAACTGGCTGCTCGGTGCGCTGGTCGGCAGGGCGCTGGCCTGCTGCTGACCGGCAACCGCCGGAACGTCGTTGGCATTGCCCTCGGTCGTTGCGCTCGGGCTGTCCGGCAGCGCCGGAGCGGCTGGCTGGCCTTGCGCGGTTTCGGTCGGCAGGGCTGCCTGACCGTAGTCCTGATTCCATTGAAGAACCATCAGGTAGGCAACGACTGCTAGTGCTACGAGCAGTATCGAGCGTTTGATATCCATGGTTACTCGGCCATCGGAGATGAATTGGAAGTGTTGTGTGTAGGCACGGGGTCGTAGCCACCGGGGTTCCACGGATGGCAGCGCCCCAGTCTGCGCAGACTCAGCCAACCGCCACGCAGCAGACCATGGGTTTCGATGGCCTCGAGCGCGTAGCAGGAGCAGCTTGGATAGAAACGGCAGTGACTGGCCATCATGGGACTGATGGCGTACTGGTAGACCCGGATCGAAGCGATGGCCAATTTACGCATGGGTATTGTTGGCAGCTCCAGGTTCGGCAGCGGTCTTGGCTGGGTTGCGTGACAGTCGCTTCCAGAGCTTGGCGAACTGCTTCGCCAGTTCGGGATTGTCCAGATCAGCCAATCCCTTGCGGGCGATGATCACGATGTCCCAGCCCGCCAGTTCCAGCTGATGATGGCGAAAGGTTTCCCGTATCTGCCGCTTGATGCGGTTACGTTCCACCGAAAGCTTGACGCTTTTCTTGCCGATCACCAGCCCTAGGCGGGGGTGTTGCAGATCGTTCTCGCGTGCCAGCAGCAGGACGTTCCTGCCAGGCACCTTACCGGAAGGGGAGTCGAAGACTGCCTTGAATTGGCGGGGAGTCAGCAGACGCTTTTCCCGGCCGAAGCCCCGACTCACTACCTGTTCCGATATCAGACGGTCAGACGCTTACGGCCTTTGGCGCGACGGCGGGACAGAACTTGACGACCGTTCTTGGTGGCCATGCGGGCACGGAAGCCATGGGTACGAGCGCGCTTGATGGTGCTGGGTTGGAAAGTGCGTTTCATGGTGCGGTTACCTGGTGATCCATTGCGGGCCGGAATGGCCCCCTTTTAAGAGACCGGCGATTGTAGAGAAGCTGTCCGGCCAGGTCAATTTCCAACCAGTTCCATCGAGCTGAAAAATAGATAAGAAAGAAAAGAAATATAAGCTCTTAAGATGTAATGCTTATGTATGTGTGCTCGACTTTCTGTGGATACCTTTCTGAAAGCCTCGCCGTTCATGATGTTCAGCGTTATTGAAACAGGTGGAAAAGCGGTGTAGCTCTGGTGGGAAGGCTCTGTGAAGTCTGGGGATTAAACTTCGACATATCCACAGATGGGATCGTCCGGAGGTTTCCCACAGCCTTAAACACCGCTCTCAGGCAATGTTATCAACAAGCTTGCCGAGCAGCTTTTCATTGTGCTGGACGCCGCGGATTCGCAGTGGCATGGGTCGGGTTCTTGTGGATAACCGGCCTGCGCACGGCTACAATGGCCGCCTTCTTACCTCGACAGAGTCGATAGGAGCTTCCGTGTCGGTGGAACTTTGGCAGCAGTGTGTTGAGCTTTTGCGCGATGAACTGCCTGCTCAGCAATTCAACACATGGATTCGTCCTCTGCAGGTCGAAGGCGACGGCGATGAGCTGCGCGTCTATGCCCCCAACCGTTTCGTGCTCGACTGGGTCAACGAGAAGTACCTGTCGCGCCTGCTTGAGCTGCTGTCCGAGCGCTCGACCGGACTGGCACCGGCACTCTCCCTTCTTATAGGTAGCAAGCGCACCTCCGCCGCCGCCCTGCCCTCTGCCGCCGCCGCTGCGCGTGCCCAGCCGCAGCCAGCCGCAGCCGAGTCGGCCGCGCCCGCTGCGGCGGTACAACAGCAGGCCCCCCGCTTCGAGCCGCTGGTTGCCGAGACACCGGAGCCGGAGCCGCCGCGTACCGAGCGGACCGTGCAGGTCGAAGGTGGCCTTAAGCACACCAGTTATCTGAACCGCACCTTCACCTTCGAGAATTTCGTCGAAGGCAAGTCCAACCAGCTGGCGCGGGCTGCCGCCTGGCAGGTGGCGGACAATCCGAAGCATGGTTACAACCCGCTCTTCCTTTATGGTGGCGTGGGTTTGGGCAAGACCCACTTGATGCATGCGGTGGGCAACCATCTGCTGAAGAAGAATCCGAACGCCAAGGTGGTGTACCTGCATTCGGAGCGTTTCGTCGCCGACATGGTCAAGGCCCTGCAGCTCAACGCCATCAACGAGTTCAAGCGCTTCTATCGTTCGGTGGATGCGCTGCTGATCGATGACATCCAGTTCTTCGCGAAGAAGGAGCGCTCTCAGGAAGAGTTCTTCCATACCTTCAATGCGCTGCTCGAAGGCGGCCAGCAGGTCATCCTTACCAGTGACCGCTATCCGAAGGAGATCGATGGACTCGAGGAGCGCCTTAAGTCGCGTTTCGGCTGGGGGTTGACCGTAGCGGTCGAGCCGCCCGAACTGGAGACCCGCGTGGCGATCCTGATGAAGAAGGCGGATCAGGCCAAGGTGGACCTGCCCCATGATGCGGCCTTCTTCATCGCCCAGCGTATTCGCTCCAATGTCCGCGAACTCGAGGGGGCGCTGAAGCGCGTGATCGCTCATGCCCACTTCATGGGCCGCGACATCACCATCGAGCTGATCCGTGAGTCGCTGAAAGACCTGCTGGCGTTGCAGGATAAACTGGTCAGCGTCGACAATATTCAGCGCACCGTGGCCGAGTACTACAAGATCAAGATTTCCGATCTGCTGTCCAAGCGGCGTTCCCGTTCGGTCGCGCGTCCTCGGCAAGTGGCCATGGCCCTCTCCAAGGAATTGACCAACCACAGCCTGCCGGAGATCGGCGACGCGTTCGGCGGTCGGGATCACACCACGGTGCTGCACGCCTGCCGTAAGATCGCCGAATTGCGGGAAACGGATGCGGATATACGCGAAGACTACAAGAATTTGCTGCGAACTTTGACAACCTGAGTGCGACCCAATCTATAGGCAAGGGACCAGACCATGCATTTTTCCATTCAGCGCGAAGCCCTGTTGAAACCCCTGCAGCTGGTTGCTGGCGTCGTCGAGCGCCGTCAGACCTTGCCGGTGCTGTCCAACGTTCTTCTCGTCGTACAGGGGCAGCAGCTGTCGCTGACCGGTACCGACCTGGAAGTCGAACTGGTGGGCCGTGTCGCGCTGGAAGATGCCGCCGAGCCTGGCGAGATCACCGTGCCGGCGCGCAAGCTCATGGACATCTGCAAGAGCCTGCCGAGCGATGCGCTGATCAGCATTCGCCTGGATGACCAGAAGGTCGTCATCAAGTCGGGGCGCAGCCGCTTCACGCTGTCGACCCTGCCGGCCAACGATTTCCCTACCGTGGAAGAAGGTCCGGGCTCGCTGTCATTCACCGTCGCGCAGGGCAAGCTGCGCAAGCTCATCGAGCGCAGCGCATTCGCCATGGCCCAGCAGGACGTGCGCTATTACCTCAACGGCATGTTGATCGAAGTGTCCAGCGGCATGTTGCGTGCCGTCGCCACCGATGGCCATCGCCTGGCCATGTGTTCGATGCAGGCCGGCATCGAACAGCCCGATCGCCACCAGGTGATCGTTCCGCGCAAGGGTATTCTGGAACTGGCGCGCCTGCTCAACGACCAGGATGCCGAGGTCAGCATCGTGCTGGGTCAGCATCACATTCGCGCCACCACCGGCGAGTTCACCTTCACCTCCAAGTTGGTGGATGGCAAGTTCCCCGACTACGAGCGCGTGCTGCCGCGGGGCGGTGACAAGCTGGTGGTTGGTGATCGCCAGCTGCTGCGCGAGGCGTTCAGTCGCACCGCGATCCTCTCCAACGAAAAGTACCGCGGCATTCGGCTGCAGCTGGAAAGCGGCCTGTTGAAGATCCAGGCCAACAACCCGGAGCAGGAGGAAGCCGAGGAAGAAGTCGCCGTCGACTACAATGGCGGTTCGCTGGAGATCGGTTTCAACGTCAGCTACTTGCTGGATGTCCTTGGCGTGATGACTACCGAGCAGGTGCGGCTGATTCTCTCCGACGCCAACAGCAGCGCGCTGGTGCAGGAGCTCGATAACGACGATTCCGCCTACGTCGTGATGCCGATGCGTCTGTAACCCCGCTTAATGTCCCTCAGCCGTCTCTCCGTCACCGGGGTTCGCAATCTGCACCCGGTGACGCTGACCCCCTCCCCGCGTATCAACATCCTCTTCGGCGACAACGGCAGCGGCAAGACGAGCCTGCTGGAAGCCATCCATCTGCTCGGCCTCGCACGTTCCTTTCGCAGTATTCGACTGAATCCGGTGATCACCTACGAGCAACCGGCTTGCACGGTGTTCGGCCAGGTCGAGCTTCCGGATCAGCACAGTCGAGCCCTGGGCGTCTCCAGAGATCGCAGTGGCGAAGTCCGAATTCGTATCGATGGGCAGAGCGTTCGCTCTGCCGCCGAGTTGGCTGACACCCTGCCGCTGCAGCTGATCAACCCTGACAGTTTCCGCTTGCTGGAGGGCGCTCCCAAGCTGCGCAGGCAGTTTCTCGATTGGGGGGTGTTCCACGTGGAACATCGATTCATGAGTGCCTGGCAGCGCCTGCAGCAGGCCCTGCGGCAACGGAACTCATGGCTCCGGCATGGTACACTGGACGGCGCTTCGGACGCTGCCTGGAGCCGGGAACTGAGCCTGGCCAGCGACGAGATCGATGGTTATCGCCGGGCTTACATCCAAGCGCTGAAACCGGTCTTCGAGACCACGCTCAAGGCGCTGTTGGACCTGGATGGCCTGACGCTGAGCTATTACCGCGGTTGGGACAAGGATCGGCCACTGGTCGATGTACTGGCTTCGTCACTGGAGCGCGATCGCGCAATGGGCCATACGCAATCTGGCCCGCAGCGCGCGGATCTGCGACTCAAGGTTGGCAGTCATAACGCGGCTGAAGTGTTGTCGCGTGGGCAACAGAAGCTGGTGGTGTGTGCGTTGCGCATTGCCCAAGGTCATCTCGTCAGCGAGGCCAAGCGCGGGCAATGCATTTATCTGGTCGACGACCTGCCCTCGGAGCTGGATGCGCAGCACCGACTGGCGTTGTGCAGGTTGCTCGAACAGCTGAACTGTCAGGTGTTTATTACCTGCGTCGATTCAACCGTTTTGCAAGAAGGCTGGGGTGAACAGACACCAGTCTCAATGTTTCACGTGGAACATGGGCAAATCACCCAGCTCCACGGCCCCTCGGGAGTGAAGGCATGAGTGAGAACCACACGTACGACTCTTCGAGCATCAAGGTACTGAAAGGTCTTGATGCCGTGCGTAAGCGCCCTGGCATGTATATCGGCGACACCGATGACGGCACTGGCCTGCACCACATGGTCTTCGAAGTCGTCGATAACTCGATCGATGAAGCGCTGGCCGGCTACTGCAGCGATATTTCCATCACCATCCATGCCGATGAATCCATCACCGTGCGCGACAACGGCCGCGGCATTCCGGTGGATATTCACGAAGAAGGCGTATCGGCAGCCGAGGTCATCATGACCGTGCTGCACGCAGGCGGTAAGTTCGACGACAACTCCTACAAGGTATCCGGGGGCTTGCACGGCGTGGGTGTCTCGGTGGTGAATGCATTGTCCGAGGAGCTGCTGCTGACCATCCGCCGCGAAGGCAAGGTGTGGGAACAGCTCTATCGCCATGGCGTCCCGCAAGCGCCGCTCGCGGCCGTGGGCGAGACCGATACGTCGGGCACGCAGATCCATTTCAAACCCTCCGCCGAGACCTTCCAGAACATCCATTTCAGCTGGGACATTCTGGCCAAGCGTCTTCGCGAACTGTCCTTTCTCAATTCCGGCGTGGGTATCGTTCTGCGCGACGAACGCACGGCCAAGGAAGAACTGTTCAAGTACGAAGGCGGCCTCAGCGCCTTCGTCGCCTACCTGAACACCAACAAGACCGCGGTGAATCAGGTGTTCCACTTCAACGTCCAGCGTGACGATGGCGTCGGCGTCGAAGTCGCGCTGCAGTGGAACGACAGCTTCAACGAGAACATCCTCTGCTTTACCAACAACATTCCCCAGCGTGACGGCGGCACTCACCTGGCCGGCTTCCGCTCCGCACTGACGCGTAACCTGAACAACTACATCGAGCAGGAAGGCCTGGCGAAGAAGCACAAGATCGCCACCACCGGTGATGACGCACGTGAAGGTCTGACCGCGATCATCTCGGTCAAGGTGCCGGATCCGAAGTTCAGTTCCCAGACCAAGGACAAGCTGGTTTCCTCCGAGGTGAAGACCGCGGTGGAACAGGAGATGGGCAAGTACTTCGCCGACTTCCTGCTGGAGCATCCAAACGAGGCGAAGGCGGTGGTCGGCAAGATGATCGACGCTGCCCGCGCCCGTGAGGCTGCGCGCAAGGCACGGGAAATGACCCGGCGCAAAGGCGCGCTGGATATCGCCGGCCTGCCGGGCAAGCTTGCCGACTGTCAGGAGAAGGATCCTGCGCTGTCCGAACTGTACATCGTGGAGGGTGACTCCGCGGGTGGCTCGGCCAAGCAGGGCCGCAACCGCAAGACCCAGGCGATCCTCCCGCTCAAGGGCAAGATCCTCAACGTCGAGAAGGCACGCTTCGACAAGATGCTCTCGTCCCAGGAAGTCGGCACGCTGATCACCGCGCTGGGTTGCGGCATCGGCCGCGAGGAATACAACATCGACAAGCTGCGGTACCACAACATCATCATCATGACCGATGCTGACGTCGACGGTTCGCACATCCGCACCCTGCTGCTGACCTTCTTCTTCCGCCAGTTGCCCGAGCTGATCGAGCGTGGCTACGTGTATATCGCGCAACCGCCGCTGTACAAGGTCAAGCGCGGCAAGCAGGAGCAGTACATCAAGGACGACGAGGCGATGGAGGAATACCTCACCCAGTCGGCCCTCGAAGAGGCGAGCCTGCACGTCAACGAGGACGCCCCAGGCCTCGCCGGCGAAGCGCTGGAAAGACTGGTCAACGACTACCGTACGGTGATGAAGACTCTGCAGCGCCTGTCGCGGCTGTACCCACTGGAGCTGACCGAGCACTTCATCTATCTGCCTCGGGTCACGCTCGAGCAGCTGGCTGACCACTCTGCGATGCAGGCGTGGCTCGAGCAGTACAGCGCGCGGCTCAAGGGCGGTGAGCGGTCCGGGCTGGTCTACAACCTCAGCCTGCGCGAGGACAAGGAACGCCACCTGTGGCTCCCGGAGGTGGAGATCAGCTCCCACGGCCTGGCCAGCTACATCACCTTCAACCGTGATTTCTTCGGCAGCAACGATTACCGCACGGTGACCGCGCTGGGCGAGAAGCTCAACAGCCTGCTGGAAGAAGGTGCCTACGTGCAGCGTGGCGAGCGCAAGAAGCCGGTCGCCAGCTTCAAGGAAGCGCTGGACTGGCTGATGAACGAGGGCACCCGTCGGCACAGCGTTCAGCGCTACAAGGGTCTCGGCGAGATGAACCCGGACCAACTCTGGGAAACCACCATGGACCCGAACGTCCGGCGCATGCTCAAGGTGACGATCGAAGACGCCATCGCGGCGGACCAGATCTTCAACACGCTGATGGGCGATGCAGTGGAGCCCCGCCGGGAGTTCATCGAAACCAACGCACTGGCGGTCTCGAATCTGGACTTCTGATGCGGTGGAGGTCGTTGAAGTTATTCGGCACTTCCTCCAAAGTTAGCCGACATCTGCAAAGTTAACCGACAACGGATAGCTGACCTGAAACCCCGCAGCCTCTGGGCTTGCGGGGTTTTTATTTGTGCTGATGCGAGTGGCATAGATGCAGGTTAAGCAGACAAAAAGCGGTTTTTAGTGCGCCCGTTTCGGCGCGCCATTCGCACTGTTAGCCCTGTTAATATCTACAGTAATTGGGATGTGCGTGCATCGACCAAGGACGAACAGGATCAAAGAATGCTCAAGCTCGAAGACATCAAGAAAGACGCACAGGTCAGGGGGATCCAGGCGGATGAGATCGTGCGTATCGTCACGGTCGAGCCTGTTGGCGACAATGCCATTACCGTCTACTTCAAGGACAGCCAGGGCCGACTAGGCGAGCAGATGCTGTTCCGCTCGGACGAGGTACGCCTAGAGCTTGCTCAGGCTGGCAGGCCTTGGTCGTTTGATGCTCCTGGTGCTGACTTTAAGCTTGGCTTGGAGGCCTACCGGATCAATCTGGCGCACCTGTTCGATCCCATGATGGCTGTGCATACGTCGAACGTAGATCCTCTCCCCCATCAGATTTCCGCTGTTTATGAGTCCATGCTGCCTCGCCAGCCACTCCGTTTTGTCCTGGCTGATGATCCAGGTGCAGGCCAAACCATCATGGCCGGGCTGCTGATTCGTGAACTTCTGATGCGTTCGGATGCCAAGCGAATCCTAGTGGTGTCACCTGGCTCTCTGACCGAGCAGTGGCAGGATGAACTGTTGGAAAAGTTCGGCGTGAAGTTCGAGGTCTTCAGCCGTGAGAAGCAGGAGCAATGCGCCTCGGGCAACTACTTCGAGGAAACCAATCTGCTGATCGCACGCCTCGATCAATTGTCCCGCAGTGAAGAGTTCCAGCAGAAGCTCAAAAACACTGAGTGGGATCTGATCATCGTCGACGAAGCCCACAAGCTCTCCGCCAACTACTTCGGCAGCAAGGTCAATAAGACCAAACGCTTCGAACTAGGTGAGCTGCTCGGTTCCATCACCCGTCACTTCCTGTTGATGACCGCCACACCGCACAACGGTAAGGAAGAGGACTTTCAGATCTGGCTTTCGCTGCTGGATGGAGACCGCTTCTACGGCAAATTCCGTGAGGGGGCGCATAAGGTCGATGTCTCCGACATGATGCGCCGTATGGTGAAAGAGGAGTTGCTGAAGTTCGATGGCACTCCCCTCTTCCCCGAGCGACGTGCCTATACGGCCAACTACGAGTTGTCTGACCTTGAGGCCGCGCTTTACCACGAAGTCACCGAGTACGTGCGCAACGAGATGAATCGGGCTGACCAGCTCGATGGTAAGCGCAAGGGCACCGTAGGCTTCGCCCTGACGCAGCTTCAGCGCCGTCTTGCCTCCAGCCCTGAAGCGATCTACCAGTCGCTCCAGCGGCGTCGTAAACGCATGGAAAATCGCCTGGAAGAGACCAAGCTGCTGGCTCGTGGCCAGGGAGTGGCCAGCACGCTGGGCGAATACCATGTGAAGAAGCAGATTGAGCTTCCCGATAGCTTCGACGAGTTAGACGAGGAGCTCAGTGCCGATGAGTACGAGCTGTATTCGGAGCAGGTCGTAGACCAGGCCACTGCTGCGGAAACCATTCCCGAGCTTGAGGCTGAGATCTGGTCACTGAAGGCTCTGGAAGCGAAGGCGCTTTCGGTGGTTCAGTCGGGCAAGGACAAGAAGTGGGAGCAGCTCTCCTGCTTGTTGCAGGACACACCTGAGATGTTCACCAGCAGTGGCAGCCGCCGCAAGCTGATCATCTTCACCGAGCACCGCGATACCCTGAATTACCTGGTTGCTCGAATTGGGAACATGCTGGGCAAGCCCGAGGCTGTCGTGACTATCCATGGCGGTACTAACCGCGATGAACGGCGCAAGATTCAGGAGGAGTTCCGCAACAACCCCAATGTCCTGGTGCTGATTGCCACCGACGCAGCGGGCGAAGGCGTGAACTTGCAGAACGCCAACCTGATGGTCAATTACGACCTCCCCTGGAACCCGAATCGTCTTGAACAGCGCTTTGGTCGTATCCACCGCATTGGCCAGACAGAGGTCTGCCACTTGTGGAACATCGTTGCCAATGAGACCCGAGAGGGTGAAGTGTTCCAGAAGCTTTTCGAAAAGCTGGAGATCGAGAAGCAAGCCCTAGGCGGCAAAGTCTTCGATGTACTGGGCGAGGCGTTTGACAATATCTCGCTGAAGGATTTGTTGATCGAGGCCATCCGCTACGGTGATGCGCCGGAGACCCGTGCCAAGCTAACGCAGGTCATTGATGGGGCTTTGGACTCCGATCACTTGAAGGAAATCTTGCGCCGCAACGCTTTGGTCGAGCAGCACATGAGCCTGGCTGACCTCTACGCAGTGAAAGAGGAAATGGAGAAGGCCGAGGCACGCAAGCTTCAGCCCTACTTCATCCGCGCCTTCTTCACCGAGGCTTTCACCTCGCTGGGTGGTGAAATGCGCCCTCGTGAGTCCGGTCGCTATGAGATTCGCCATGTGCCGGCAGGCCTACGTGAACGGGATCGTGTGATCGGCGAGAGCCGTACGCCCGTGTTGAAGCAGTACGAGCGCATCTGCTTTGAAAAGCAGCATGTACGGCTACATGGCAAACCCATGGCCGATCTGATTCACCCTGGTCATCCGTTGATGATGGCCAGCACCGACCTGATCCTCTCGGCACATCGCAGCAAGCTCAAGCAAGGTGCGATTCTCGTTGACCCCAATGACGACGGAATTCAGCCCAAAGTGCTGTTCATGGTTGACCACAGTGTTCGGGAGAACCTGTCTCATAACACTGCTCAGGCCAAAACCGTTTCCCGCCGTTTGCAGTTTGTCGAGATCGATCAGCATGGCAACACCATCAACGCTGGCTGGGCACCTCACCTAGACCTGCTGCCCATCGAGAGCGCGGATCGCCAGTTGATTGGTGATGTGTTGTCGGCTCCATGGATTACCCAAAACCTAGAAGCTTTGGCCCTGCACCATGCATCCGAACATTTGGTTCCGGAGCATTACCAAGAGGTTAAGGTTCGACTTGAGCGCCAGGCGGATAAGATTCTGGGGGCAGTGAATGAGCGCCTGGTGAAGGAGATCAACTACTGGTCGGATCGTTTTATCAAGCTCAGCGAGGATGTCAGCGCGGGTAAACAGCCGCGCATGCAGCCAGAAAATGCCCGTCGCCGTGTAGATGAACTTACGGCACGCCTCAGCCAGCGTAAGAGTGAGTTGGAGGCGATGAAGAATGTGGTATCGAGCACCCCAGTTGTCCTGGGCGGTGCTCTGGTTATTCCAGCAGGGTTACTGGCACAGCGTAAAGGCGAAACCACCTTCTGTGCCGACGCCGAAGCCCGTTCGCGCATTGAATGGGCAGCAATGAACGCAGTTATTTCTGCTGAGAAGGCCATGGGCCATGAGATTTTTGATGTGTCGGCACAGAAGTGCGGCTGGGATATCACAGCCCGTCCACCTGTTGGGCCGGACAATGCCCTGCGCGATGATCGTCATATCGAAGTCAAGGGGCGCGCCAAGGGCGCCACTACAGTCACAGTGACCAAGAACGAAATCTTCTCCAGCTTCAACCAGGGCGAGAAATTCATCCTCGCCATCGTGTTGGTGGACGGTGATCAGGTCGATGGCCCCTACTACATCAAGCACCCGTTCAAGACTGAGCCTGAGTTCGGTGTAGCCAGCGTCAACTATGACCTGCAAGAGCTGCTTGGCCGCGCCATTCAACCAGAGGCCAGCCTTTGAGCAGTAGCAACTTAATACAACGTACAAAGGTAGACGTCCCAGAGCTATGGCTGCCGGGGCGTCTGGCCGGCGATAGTATCGCTGGCGACAGCGACCTGACTACACCTATTCAGCAGGTACGAAAAATCTTCCCAAACAAGCGGTTGATTGTGGTCTTCCCGCCCAATCGTCAATCTGCGCAGCTCAAGAAGGCAGCCAATGGTTACCTCTCCATTGGTGAAGACAAGCTACGTCAAAACCAATTGCCAAATACTGTGATGAATTCCAGTGGCTTTGCCCTGCATCGCCCAACCCACTGGAAATAAGGAATTTTCGATGTATCCCATTAAAACCCCCAAGAAGCTGATTGAGGTGGCCCTGCCACTTGATGCCATTAATGCGGCTGCGGCTCGTGAAAAATCGATTCGCCATGGCCACCCCAGCACCTTGCACTTGTGGTGGGCGCGACGTCCCTTGGCCGCAGCACGAGCTGTGATTTTCGCGCAGATGGTCAATGATCCTGGTTTTGAACGTCATCTAGGCCGTGGGGTGAACAAGGAAAAAGCCGCAGCTGAACGCGAGCGTCTATTCAAGATCATCGAAGAGTTGGTGCAGTGGGAGAACACCAATAACGAGGAGGTTTTGGAACGAGCACGGGCTGAAATCTGGAAGAGTTGGCGCGAGACTTGTGAGCTCAATAAGGCACATCCGCAGGCTGCGGAGTTGTTTAATCCGGAAAAACTGCCTGGCTTTCATGATCCCTTTGCTGGTGGCGGTGCATTGCCGCTTGAGGCGCAGCGGCTGGGCCTTGAAAGCTACGCGTCCGACCTTAACCCTGTGGCGGTAACCATCAATAAGGCGATGATCGAAATACCGCCGAAGTTTGCTGGTCGTGTGCCGGTCGGGCCGGAAATCGATGCCGACAAGGGCAGTAAGAAGCGCTCAACCCGTGATGCTTTCGAGGACTGGTCAGGTGCCAGGGGCCTTGCTGAGGATGTGCGTCGCTATGGTGCCTGGATGCGCGAACAGGCCCAACAGCGCATTGGCCATCTGTATCCAAAGATTGAAGTCACCGCCGAGATGGTCGCAGAGCGCCCGGATCTTGCCCAGTATCAGGGCGAGAAGCTGACGGTGATCGCCTGGTTGTGGGCACGCACAGTAAAAAGTCCTAACCCAGCGTTCAGTCATGCCGAGGTGCCGCTAGCTTCTACCTTTATCCTGTCCAGCAAGGCAGGCAAGGAAAGCTATGTCGATCCGGTAATTGAGGGTGACAGCTATCGCTTTGAAGTCCGTGTAGGTACGCCTCCTGCATCAGCTAAAGGAGGAACTACAGCGGGCAAGCGTAGTGCCTTTATCTGCCTCCTATCCGGTGTGCCAGTGGATTACAACTACATTCGAGCCGAGGGTCAGGCTGGGCGAATGGGGCAACGGCTAATGGCAGTGGTGGCAGAAGGCGCGCGCGGTCGGGTCTATCTGTCACCGACCCAGGAGCAGATTGACGTGGCAGGCTCTGCCCAGCCTGATTGGGCACCGGAAATGGACTTGCCTAACAACCCGCGTGACTTTAAGACGCCGAACTATGGGCTGGGCAAATTCGGTGACCTATTTACTCCCCGCCAACTGGTTGCGTTGAGTACTTTCACCGATCTGGTGCAAGAAGCCATCACTCGCGTGCGCAAGGATGCTCTGGCCGCTGGGATGTCTGACGATGGGGTGGGGCTGGATCAGGGGGGCACGGGCGCTACGGCTTATGCGCAGGCTGTGGGTATGTATTTGGCTATTGCGCTGAGCCGCTTGACAGATATCTGTAATGCTTTGTGCCGCTGGGAAGTCACGAAAACGCAGGTGCGGAATTTGTTTGGCCGACAAGCAATTCCAATGCTCTGGGACTTTGCAGAGAACAATGTCTTTGGTGAAGCAGCCGGCGACTACATCATTAGCCTCGGAAACATGGTCAAGGCTATTGTTGAACTACCTGCAAACAATCATGGTTTTGTGGTGCAGTCCGATGCTCAACGACAGACCGTAAGCGCAGCCAAACTAATATCTACTGATCCGCCGTACTACGACAATATCGGCTATGCCGATCTTTCCGACTTCTTCTATGTCTGGCTACGCCGCTCACTGCGCCCGATCTTTCCAGGCCTTTACGCTACTTTGGCTGTGCCCAAGACCGAGGAGTTGGTGGCTACCCCGTATCGTCATGGCAGTAAGGATAAGGCTGAAGTGTTCTTTCTTGATGGTATGACTGCCGCCATGCACAACCTGGCGGAGCAGGCCCATCCAGCCTTTCCGGTAACTATCTACTACGCCTTCAAGCAGGCCGAGACTAAGGCTGAGTCCGGAACCTCCAGCACCGGCTGGGAAACCTTCCTTGCGGCTGTGCTTAAAGCAGGCTTTGCCCTCACAGGCACCTGGCCAATGCGAACCGAGCTGAGCAACCGCATGATCAGCTCTGGCACCAACGCGCTAGCCTCCAGCATCGTACTGGTCTGCCGGCCTCGTGCTACCGATGCACCAACCATTTCTCGTCGCGATTTTATCCGTGAACTTGATACCACCCTGCCAGATGCGTTGGCCGACATGACCCGTGGCGGCATCAACTCGCCAGTTGCTCCAGTGGATCTGTCCCAAGCGATCATTGGCCCCGGCATGGAAGTGTTCAGCAAGTACAGCGCAGTGATTGAAGCCAATGGTAAGCCGATGAGTGTGCGTACGGCGCTGCAACTGATCAATCGCTTTATTGGCGAGGATGACTTCGATCATGACACCCAATTCTGCTTGGCCTGGTTCGAGCAGCACGGCTGGGCCGAGGGTAAGTATGGCGATGCTGACGTTTTGGCTCGGGCGAAGGGCACCAGTGTGGGTGGTTTGATCGAAGCCGGTGTGGTGGAGAGTGCAGGTGGCGATTTACGGCTACTTAAGTGGGCTGAAATGCCTCGTGACTGGTCTCCAGAGAACGATAGTCGACTGGCTGTGTGGGAAGGTCTTCATCAGTTGATCCGCGCCCTAAACCAGGATGGCGAATCCGCTGCGGGCGCTTTGCTCGCTCGTATGCCCGATAAGACAGCCAGTCTGAACGCGCTGATGTACCGTCTCTACACCTTGTGCGAGCGTCAAGGATGGGCCGAAGAGGCCCGTGCTTACAATGAACTTCAAGGTGCTTGGGCAGGCATCGAGCTGGCCTCCCAAGAAATTGGACATTCGAATACGCAAGTGCAAATGGATATCTGATCAAGGAAGTAACAAATGCAGAACCGGAAGCTGTCGATCCGCAAAATCGTTTCCTATCTGAATGACGCTGAGTCCGAGGGGGGCGGCTTCTGGTTGCCCAATATTCAGCGTCCGTTCGTATGGAGCGAGGAGCAGATCAGTCGCCTGTTTGACTCCATCATGCGCGAGTACCCGATCAGCACCTTGCTGGTTTGGAAGACCCGTGAAGAGGTCAAGCACCGCAAATTCATCGACAACTACCATCGCGACATCAAGCTGACCGATTACCGGGTGCCGGACAACACGCGCTCGAAGATGATGGTGCTCGATGGTCAGCAGCGCCTGCAAAGCCTGTTTATCGGCTTGAAAGGCAGCTACAGCGGGCGTGAGTTGTACTTCGATGTGCTCAGCGGGGGTGACATGGCCGCTCCCGAGGACATTCGTTACCGTTTCGCCTTCAAGGATAAGGGGTCTGCCAGCTGGCCTTGGGTACGTTTCAAGGACATGGTGTTCATCAACAACAAGCTCGATCTCCAGATTGCCCAGGAGCTTGCTTCACTGTCGCCTGAAGAGCTGTCAGCAGACGAGCAAATGACCTTGCAGCTGAACGTGGGACGTGTGCGCAAGGAGTTCGTCAACGACGACAATATCACCTTCCAGGAGCTCGACGGCATTGATAACCCGGACGCTTATCGGGTGGATGACATTGTCGAAATTTTCATTCGAGCCAACTCAGGCGGCACCAAGCTTGGTAAGTCGGATCTGCTGTTCTCCCTGCTGACCTCCAGCTGGGATGAAGCCGATGGTGAAATCGAAGCGCTGCTGGAAGACCTGAACCAGGGCGGCTTTGATTTTGACCGCGACTTCGTCCTCAAGTGTTGCCTGACCGTCCTGAACAAAGGCGCCCGCTATGAGGTGGAGAAGTTCCGGGATGGTAAGACCAAGGAAGAGATTATTGCCCAGTGGCAGCTGATCGCCGATGCCATTAAGGACGTGCGGGACTTGGTGGTCAGCAAGACGTATATCCGCAGCGACAAGGCCCTGCCCTCCTACCTGGCACTCATTCCGCTGATCTATTTCCGTTATCAGTATCCTGCGCAGTTCAAGGCCAAGACAGGTCTGGCTGAGTACTTGTTGCGTTCACTGGTGAGTGGCGCCTTTGGTGGCAACCCTGACCAGCTGATCGACAAGCTCGTGCGCAATATCCAAGAGCACGAAGATTTTGTAGTCAGCGAAGTCTTTGGCGTGATTCGTGCCGATGGCCGCAGCTTGGAGATCACACCGGAAGTCATCTTCAACCAGTACTATGGTTCCCGTTCGATCCACCTGTTCTTCAACCTGTGGTATCGCGACTTCAATTACTCGCCGGCTCTGGGCGCTAATGGCCCGCAGGTTGACCATATCTTTCCGCAGAGCCTGCTGAAGTCGGTTAAGGACATCAACCCGGACAGTGGCAAGCGCAATATCCTGCGCTATCGCTCCGAGCATCGGGATCAGATTGCCAACTGCATGCTGCTGACAGCGGATGAAAACGGTTTTGACGGCAAGTGTGCGATTCCACCGCACGAATGGTTTGATCGCGGCAGATTCAAAAGTGATGAGGAGCATGAGGAGTACCTGGCTATGCACCTCATCCCTCAGGATCCCGAGCTGTGGAAGCTTGAGAATTTCGAAGCGTTTATTGAGGCGCGTAAGCAGTTAATCCAGGACAAGTTCAGCTACATGCTGCGCACCGCTCAGGGAGACCATGTATGACCCTTAAACCTTGGCGTGAGATCGCCGAGCCCCATGAAGATGTGCGTAAGGGCACTTTCGTTCAGGCTGAATTCGCTGCTGACATCACCCGTGTGCATACTGGCACGGCTTCACCGGAGTACCAGAACCCTGCGCTGTTCTTCGAGCGTACCTTCATCACCGAGGGTATGGCGTTGCTGCTGGACTCCGTGGTTAAGCGCTTGGCAGGCAAAGGCGGCGATCCCGTCATTCAGCTGCAAACCGCATTCGGTGGCGGTAAGACCCATACCATGCTGGCGGTTTATCACTTGGCCAGTGGCAAGGTGCCTGCCAGTGAAATGCCTGGCATCCCCAACATTATCGACAAGGCTGGGGTTAGCGAATTGCCGCGTGCACGTATCGCCGTGCTCGATGGGATCAAGGCTTCGCCAAACCAGCCGGTTCAGCATGGCTCCGTTCAGGTTCACACCCTGTGGGGTGATCTGGCTTGGCAGCTGGGCGGCGAGGAGGGTTATGCACTGGTGGCCAATGCAGATCAGTCCGGCACCTCTCCAGGTAAAGATGTTCTAGAGCAGGTGCTGAAGCTCCATTCCCCTTGCGTCATCCTGGTCGACGAGCTGGTGGCCTACATTCGTCAGTTCGAAGAAGGCAAGGCTCTCAGCGGTGGCACCTTCGATTCCAACTTGAGCTTCATCCAAGCACTAACTGAAGCTCTGAAAGCGGTTCCCACTGCGGTGATGCTGGCTTCGCTGCCGGAGTCAGAAAAAGAGGCGGGCAGCCAGCGTGGTGTCCGCGCCCTGGAGTCGCTGTCCCATTACTTCGGTCGTGTACAGGCCCTGTGGAAGCCGGTTGGTACAGAAGAGGCTTTCGAAATCGTCCGGCGCCGGCTGTTTAGCAACATCTCGGATCGCCTGGCGGCAGAGAAGGTGTGCCGTACCTTCGCCGACTACTACATTGCGAACAGCGCTGAGTTCCCTGCGGAAACTCAGGAAAGCCGTTACTACGACCGCCTGCTACACGCCTACCCGATCCACCCTGAAGTCTTTGACCGCCTCTACGAGGACTGGTCAACGCTGGAGAACTTCCAGCGCACCCGTGGCGTGCTGAAGATGATGGCCAAGATGATCTTCAGCTTGTGGAAGGACGGTAACAACGATCCGCTGATCATGCCGGGCAGTCTGCCATTGGCCGATCCTGATTCGCGTAACGAGGTCACCTACTACCTGCCGCCTGGTTGGGATCCGGTGATGGAGCGTGATATCGACGGCCCGCGCGCCGAGACCGTTGCTATCGAAAATCACAATGCCCGCCTCGGTAGTGTGCAAGCCTGTCGTCGTACTGCACGTACTATTTTCCTTGGTAGCGCTCCGACAACTTCAGGCCAGGTACTGCGTGGTATCGAGCTGATGCGAATCATGCTGGGCACTGTACAACCAGGCCAACAGGTTGGTTTGTTCAAAGATGCCCTGCGCAGCCTGCTGGACAAGCTGCATTACCTGAACAACTCCAATAACCACTACTGGTTCGATACGCGCCCGAACCTGCGTCGTGAAATGGAGGAGCGCAAGAAGCGCTACAAGGACAAGGAAGATGTCTTCCCTGCTATTCGCAAGCGGGCCCAGGAGAGCTTTGCCGGCGGGTTGTTTGGTGGCATCCATGTGTTTACCGACAGCGTGGATGTACCGGATGACTGGCAGCTGCGTTTGGTGGTGCTGTCTCCGGATGCGGGGTACAGCAAAAGTGGTACAAGCCAAGCCATTGTGAAGGCCGGTGAGATCCTGAAGAACCGTGGCGATCAGCCTCGTGGTAAGCAGAATCGACTGATTTTCTTGGCCGCTGAGCAGGACAACGTCAGCCGACTGAAGGATCAGGTGCGCACCATGTTGGCATGGGAGTCCATCGTCAACGACTACAAGGACAACCGCATCACCCTGGATAACCTGATGGCGAGAAACGCCACAGCCAGCCTCGATCAGGCCAAGGAAGCGCTTAAGCGCATGATCCGCGAAACCTATAAGTGGTTGCTGGCACCCGTCCAGACAGCTGTGGCAGGTCGTGGTTTGTCAGACATTCAGTGGGAGCATTTCCCGGTCAATCCAGGTGCAGCCAACCTGACTCAGGAAATTGAGCGCGTACTCAAAGAGAATGAGCTGCTGATTACTGAGTGGGCGCCCTACCACCTCGCCAACATGTTGAAGACTTGGTTCTGGAAGGATGATGTCAAGGAAGTGGTTGCTCAGGAGGTGTGGCAGAAGAGCTGCTGCTACTTGTACCTCCCCCGGCTGCGTGACAGTACTGTATTTCTTAACACCTTGAGTGTTGGCTTGGAGAGCGGTGATTTCTTCGGCGTTGCACAAGGTAAGGATGGTGATCGCTACCTGGGCTTTGTCTTCGCCAAGTCCGCCCTGGTTACCCTGGATGCTTGCGAGATCATTGAACCGTCAACAGCTGCTGCCTATGCCGAAAAGCTTCGGAAGGAGAAGGAAGAGGCTGAGCTGGCCAGACGCAAAACTCAGGAAGAGAGCGATGCTCATAAGCCGGACTTGAAGGGAGATGGTGGCGCTGAGCCTGAGCCACAGGGCGGGAGCAGTGGCTCAAATGATCCGGTTGAAGAGATCAGCAAAGCCTTGGCCACACAGTTCTATGCGTCGACCAGCTTAGATCCTGTGAAGGCAAAAATGGACTTTGCGCTGCTTGTTGACGAGGTCGTACAGCAGTTCACCGCCAAGCTGGGTGTGGATGTGAAGATCTCTGTTGAGATTCAGGCGACCAGCAAGGCTGGCTTCGATGATGGATTGCAGCGCGCCGTTAAGGAGAACTGCAACGTCTTGAAATTCAGTTCGGCGGAGTTCGAGTAGGCCATACCTACTTGTGACTGAAAAAGCCCCGTTTGCGATGAGCAGCGGGGCTTTTTTGCAGCAGGAATCAGAGCCAGTGTGGGGGAATTTCGATCTGGAAGTTCTTGGCCACAATGCTCAGCGTACTCATGATCTCAGCATGTCGGGCCTGATCGGCAGGTTGCCAGGCAGTGCGTCGATCCAGCAGTAGCTTCAGTTCGCCGAGGTTGTACATTCCCAGTCGGTGGAAATTTCCCCAAGTGGGCATGCCGAACAGGTTATAGATCACGACGGTTGAGTCGCGCTCACTGGCCAGGCGCTTTTCTCCAGTGATCCGTTCAGCGGCTGCCTCCGCTTCATCGCGGTCGTCAAAAGTGTTGAGCAGTTTCATTCGGATAGCTGTATGGCGAGTCTGGGGCAGGGCTTATCCTGCTTGCTGTAAACAAAGATCAGAAGCTCCTAGTTTGATGGCTAGGTGCGACTGTCCTCAGCGAAGTGGGCCTCAATAGCCTCAGCCAACTCTGCCAGCGCATCCTCTAGCCGAGAGTCATGGCGTTGGTCGCCGCTCTGGGATTTGAATTCTTTGCAGTGGTGCAGGAGTGCTTCTGCATCGTTCCTGTTGAGATCGAGGGTGATCATTTAATGGTTTCCCGAGGCAAAGAGCCGACCTTACAGGTCATTCTGGATGCAGCGCCTAGTGGCACTGTGTGGGGCCTATCTCGGTTGAGGTAGGCCCTGGAGCCGCAGATCAGTGTTGAAGCCAGCCTTCAACAGCTTCAGCCCCGTACTGCTCTTTCCACTGTTTTAGGATCTTATGATTGCCACCCTTGGTTTCGACAACCTCGCCATTGTTGGGGTTACGATAGACCTTGGTTTGGCGAGCACGGCGACCGCTGGTGGTTACCGGTTTAGCCTGGGAGGTGCGGGCCTGCGGATCCAGGATCGCGATGATGTCCTTCAGGGATTTTCCGTATTCGACCATCAAGCTGCGCAGTTTGTCTTCGAAAGCCATCTCATGCTTCAGGGCTTCGTCGTTCTTCAAGGCATCAAGTTGAGCCAGTTGCTCTTGCAGAGATTTTTCGAGAGCACGGTATTCAGCGAGTTTGGACATAAATTCCTCAGGGCCCTTGAGTCGTCATTCGATGGGCTTAGGTTTCAATAAGTGCCGGAACAGCAATCTGAGTTTCAATTGCATTGTACAGATCGACGTCGGTTTGCTGCGTCTTGATCGATACCACCAAGCTGTATCTGGCGCGATTGTTGACGCGGCCTTCCTTCAGCAAGGTTTTCCACCAGCCCAGGGCGGGATAAACAGCGAGCATACCCAGGCCGGACAAGTCGGCTGCTGTACCTCTCCAGATATCCGAATGCAGTGATCCGCGATGACGGGAGCGAGTGCCGAGTAGCCAACGTGTATCAGAGCCGCCCCCCTGGTAAGTACCCTCTTCTTCATCCCGAGCACGCTGATTGATACGCTGACGGAAATCCGTTTCATCTTCGCCTGGGCGACTGACTTCAAAGCGAAGTCCGTGCGATTCGTAGCGATACCGACCTTTGACACCGCGCTCGGCCACACCTGGGTTCGGCTCAACAAAGTAGGACAAGGTGACGCGCATCTCCACGTCAGTCTCGCCTAGGTCAAGGAGTTCCTGTTTGGGCCATGGCAAGAGATGCAGGTGCATATCTCGTGCTGTAGGGCTCTTCGGGCCCTGCTTCATGAAGGGTTGGAGCTCATCCTCAACAACCAATGTCAGTGAGTCCGCTGCACTCCAGAGCGCTCGCCCCAGGTCGGGGACACCAAAGCCGCAGGTTCTAACCAGCCCGGCATAGTCTGCCTTCTTGGCTCCGGTCAAGAAATCTTGCTGCATACGCTCCGTCCACTCCGCAGAGTGAACCACCAGTGCGCGAACTGTTTCGGGCCATAACTGCGGATAGACCGCGAGTATCTGGGCTGCCATGCGTGCAGCTAAAGCTGAGGCTGCGCTGGTGGCCCAGGTGGTCGAGAAGAGACTTTTATGGGGAAGGTGATTGGCGGTTAACAAGCACAGGGAAGAGTGCGTACAAGCCCACTGAGAATCCTTGGCCAGGTTTCCTCCCTCGAATACCACATCAGGCTTGAGGGGCCAGGGAGAGCCTGTCCAATTAAGTGATGTGGTACTAAACGGACTCAGACTCCCAGAGGGAGCTAGGGGCTGATATCCGGGGAGCGGCGGATCGATTCTGGCCTTCTGAGTGTATGCACCAACACAAAGTGCATTCCAAGCTTGGCCAGGATCATGAATCGCGTCGGTGAGGTTGCTATCAGGGTACTTCAGGTATTCATCTTTATCCGCGTTACCTGCGGAGATGATGATTAAACGAGGTGTGAGCCGCTCGCCCAATACGTCGAACGCCAAAGCATCCACTGTCGCAGACCAAGCTGAGGGCCTGCCCCGATCACGACCGTCAGTGCTGGTGATGGCCATGCTGAAAATGCGCTTTCGCTCTGGCTGGGCAAATTCGGGCTCAGCTATTGCCTGGATGGTCAGTGCACCAAAGGGCTCATCCTGATTCCCTGCCGCAGCAGGTAGAACCTTGACCGACTCTAATCGATGATTAATCGCCAATGGCCCATTGTCAGTAAGTGGGTCTACGAGGTCACCATACAGAGCTACACCCGCTAGTCCTGTCCCATGGCCATGATTGTCGTGAGCTCCCCACTCGGTGTTAATGGTGTGAAGGTCTTGTACATCGATGCCTGGTGCGAGCAGGGGATGGCCAGGGTTCACACCTGTATCAAGCAAGCAGATATGCACCGGGGCGTTGTCGGTTATGGTCGTGCGTGCGAGCAGCTCATCGACCCACTGGCGCTGCTCAGTGGGCTCCAGGGCATCGAAGAACTCAGCCGTTTCCTTGGCCCGGCGAATTTCCGCAACTTCGTTCAGCAGCGCCATCGATTGAGTGATCTGGGCAAGCGTGCCATGAACGTTAATTACTGTGCGTTCAGGGAAGTACAGAACATGCTGGGATATTTTGAAGCCGCATGCCCCAGCGGTAGACCGGAAGCGCTGGAGCACAGATTCTGGGTCGTCTCTAACTGGAAGCCAGAACTCCCACCAGAGAGATTGCTCAGCATCTGCTGGTAGTGCGGACTTATCATCTGTCCACAGCGCTTCAAACGTCGCAACTCGGATTTGTTGAATAGTATTCAACAGCGGGGCATTGCGGGGTTGCCCCTTTCCTGTGTCATTTTCGAGGTACTGAGTAACCAGATTCTCAAAGGTTTTCAGTTGGCCATCGGGGACAAAAACGGTGGCAAATGTAGTCTGTGCTGCCTCGTCATGGCGGACATTGAGCAGTTCGATGTGCTGTCTGCTGCGAGCCAAGCTCTCAAAAGCGAGTTCAATACTCGGCTGGCTTTTGAATTCAATTTGAAGCCCTAGACCGGCTTCAAGGCCAGCCTGGCGCTGAAGTTGAACAGCTTTCCCGATGTCCTGGCGAATGTGGCCCAACTGTCCGAGTAGCGCGGCACCATGGGATGCTCTGTCTTGCGGTGGTATGCGCTTTTCCCCACCACCAGCTGCGGTAGATTGGAATCGCTCAGCCTTGCCAGTTCCCTGAAAAAGAAAATGTGGACGCTGTCCTGCGTTCTGGTCTGCCATTGTGTGGCTTCACTGCCTTATGAGCGCTGTCTCCCGTGGTAAGCCTTGCGCTCCTCAAGGTTCTTCACCACGTCCTCTGCCGAAATACTGGCGCGATCATGGATGATCGCATCTTTGATGGTGTCGTCAGCTGCTCGCGACAGCTCTGCATAGCTGAGGCCTTCAGCAACTTTACACAGACTGTCCCAGCGCTTGATGGGCTTCGCGAAATTAACGAGCCGATTCTTCAATACCGCTTTAATTTGCTCGTGATTGGGAAGCCCATACTCAATGACATCGTCGAACCGTCGGAATAGCGCATAGTCAAGAATTTCCGGGTGATTGGTTGCGGCGATGATCAGGCTATTAGACTGATCCTGCTCAATCATCTGAAGGAAGCTATTGAGTACACGGCGAATTTCACCGACATCGTTGGCCAAACCACGTTGGGAGCCAATGGCATCAAACTCGTCAAAAAAATAGATGCCGCGAGTGTCTCGGATTGCATCGAAAATCTGGCGCAGTTTGGCAGCAGTCTCACCCATGAACTTAGTGATCAAGCTGTCGAGCCTGACTATGTAGAGAGGGATCCCCAACTCACCGGCGAGAGCCGATGCCGTCATGGTCTTACCTGTGCCTGGTGGGCCAACCAGAAGGAGCTTTCGTCTGGGGGAAAGACCGTGAGCTCTGATTTTCTCGAAATTGCGCTGTTCGTTGATGATCCGGGCAAGCCTTTGATGTGTCCCGTCATCAAGGATCATTTCAGAGAAGCGTGTATGGGGAAGGGCAACGGATAGAAGGCTGCTGAGCTCTCCCTTTGGCTGGCCAATCGGAACCGGCTGCCTATTGGGTAGTTGCTTGGAGCGAGATTTCGCAGAGTCAATGAGCGCACGCAGGTCATCCGCGAGCTTCCCATGGCCTTGTTTGGCCTCATGCGCGGCCAGCTGCATAGCGACGGCCAAGAAATGGCTGTCATCGCCTTTGATATGCGAGCGCAGTAGTGCTTTGAGATGTTCGCCGCTGGCCATGGTTACCTACCTGTTTGTGCTGATAGTGTAACCCGCTTAGGCGATTCGGTTCCTTTTGATGCCATGCCGATCATCCAATGATCCTGTCTTTTGATCTGGATCGAGCATATCGCTGCTGTCCAGGTCGAATGACTATTCCCGCTCAAGGTGCCGTGCATCAGAGCTGACAGACTCCATGATGGAGACAAGCTCCTCCAGTAGGTCGGCATGATGACGCTGTAGATAGCCGGCGATTGCCTCGTTGCGAAGTACCCGAGCCAGATAGCCTTTGGCGACGACCAGGACAAGCATGGTCTCCCCCAGCGTATCCTCGACCTGCTTGTAGTCGTGCTGAAGGTTTTCCATCTCCCGCTCCATACGGGCAATGTCGATGCTGCTGGCTTCGTTGGTGGCTTTCTTTTTCTTTTCGACGAGCATTTCCGGCCTGGTGGCGGCCAGCACCATGCGTGCATAGCTCTGGGTGAAGCAGTTGGCCGAGATCATCATCTCGACTGTTTCAATTTGCCTCATGGGCTTCATCTTGCGCAGTACGCGGAAGACATCATGAGCGACCATCCGAACCTTGAGCATCTCCACTACTTCGGGGGCAATGCCATTCAGAAGATTTTGGCGCTCATGAATGCGGTCAACGTTGACCCCCAGTACCTGTGCTATCCGTGAGGGCTCGATACCTTTCTTGATTGCCGCCAGGATCATCTTGTGTTCTTGCACCGGGGTTATCCGGTTGATCTGGCGGTTGTAGGTGAATCCTTCGTCGTCGGTTGAAATCAGACACAGGGCTTCAGTTCCACCCAGAGTCTTGAGTGCTTCCAGACGCAAATGGCCATCGAGCAGAATGTAGGAGGGAATCCCTGAAGCCATGACGGGTTCTGGATGCACGGCAAGGGGCTCGATCACGCCAAGCTCGCGGATTGAGCTCTTGATGGTGCAGAATTTTTTGCTGCCGTGGATTTCCTTATCGAGCTTACGAGTCGGCAGAATTCGATCCAGCGGGATTGAAAGGATCTCGGACTTGAACGCCTGCTTCACCTGGCCCATCAGCTCATCTCTCCATGGATCCGATCTGCTAGCGGCTTGGGCATATCCTGGATATCTTCAGTACGTAGTAGCGTGCAGAAGTAGTCATCGGCGAGCAGTTGGCGGAGAGCCGTCACCATAATGAGCAAGCGTTGCTCGTTGATGTCGGCCTTCTTGATCATGACTCTTTGGCGGCGGACTTCTGCCTGGTAGGCATTGAGCAGCTTTTGCGGCGTAGTCATCCGTTCAGAATGGTGTTGCTGTCCATAGCGCTTCCCCATGGCTTTGCGCCGGTCAATCAGCCGACGAATTCGAATCAGCTGATCACCTTTGAGTACGCCGGTTTCGTATGCCTCGACCATGGCCTGTTGGACTTCAGAGTCATTGGCACGAGCAATTTCGGTAGCGACTTTAATCGGTAGCCAGCCTTTCTCGACCGCAGCAATCAGGCGCTCCTCCCCCTGACGTAAGAGCATGAGGATGCCATTTATGTACGCCACATCGAGGCTGGTCTTTTCTGCGATTTCTCTTGGTGAATAGCCGCGCTCTGATAGCACCTGAATGGATGACAAGAGGTCTTTGTTCGAATGCTTTCGTCGAGCCAGATTCTCGACCAGGCTGATGAGAAAGCGATCCGCTTCGTTCGCGCTTACGACTATGCAGGGGATGCTCTTTTCCCCTAGAGCCTGGAAAGCTTCGAATCGGCCCTGACCACAGATAATTTCGGGTATACGGATTTAATGGTTGATGGGGCACCTTCACCCCATCAATCTGATACCACCCTCAGATGGTTGATAGATCGACTCCGTAGTTGAGTTCCTCTGCGAAGTCCGGCAGTCCGTAACCGA
>Ga0172367_10000232_pt1 | contig 85178 bp, 85 predicted proteins | sample Lak10m_FD_114542 | JGI IMG/M metagenome (GOLD analysis project Ga0172367, IMG submission 114542) | Freshwater microbial communities from Kabuno Bay, South-Kivu, Congo - kab_022012_10m | ecosystem: Environmental > Aquatic > Freshwater > Lake | place: Democratic Republic of the Congo: South-Kivu... | reverse complement strand
TCGCTGCGAAGTGGTCGAAGACGCTCAGGCCCCGGGACTGACGCGGCAGCGGAAACTTCTCCGCGCAGCGGGCGACCTCCTTCGGATCGATGCCAGCCAGAATCTGGGCGAAGACAGTGGGACTGGAGTTCATGCCCCCAGCGCAACCGCCGCCGAAGTTCCCGGCAAAATCGAATCGAGGACATCGTCAAAATCGCCCTACCATCTCATTATGTGCCGCTTACGAGATTCCCACCTGCGCTTAACTTGACAGCCGTGGGGTTTCACGCACCGTTCGGATCTTTAGCCCCAATTTGATATACAATTCTAAGCCGCACGGTTGCGTTTTTCTTTGCTCGCGCCGAGACGACCAAGGGGAAAGCGTTCGCGCGATGCGTTCAGCCGCGAGCAGCCTTGATCCAGCCAACCAGCGGGCATGGGATGCACTGTATGCGTCCACTTCGCGCTTTATCTGGGGCGCGGATGCGGTGGGTTTCCTTCGGCCGTTCCTCGCTCCGCTCCGTCGCACGGGGTGGAGGCGCCGGCGCGCCCTGGATGCGGCGACCGGAGAGGGCCGCAATCTGCGCGTTTTGCTCGAAATCGCGGACGAGGTGAAAGCATGCGACGCGTCGCCGGCGGCGCTGGGGAAGATCCCGGCGGAGGTGGCGGCGCGGGTGGCCCGTGTGCAGTGTGATCTGGCGCGGACGCCCTTTGCGGAGGGCGAGTTCGACTTCATCCTCCTTTCCGACACGGTGGAGACGCTGCCCAATCTTGCGGAGGTGCTGCGGGAACTGCGGCGCATCCTTGCGCCGGACGGCGTCCTGATCTGCAACGTGCCGGAGCCGGAGGGCGATGTGGCGGGCGTCGAGATGGAGCCGGTTGATGGAAAGGGTTTTTTATATCGAGGAAGCTACTACTTCCGATTCATGCGCGAGGCCGATTTCCTCGCCGTGCTGAAGGGCACGGGCCTCGTCTCGCTGCGGAGCGAAATTCAGGAATGGACCGAGGAGGCCCACCCGGGCTTCCGCGATGCCGAACACCGGCATCGCAGCGGAGTCTTCCTCCTAGCCCCGGAGCGTGCCGGGGAGCTCTCGGGTGGAGCGGGAGGCGCTCCCTAATCGCGTCATGACCACGCGTTCGCGTTCGTCCTTCCGAGCTGCCCTCTGGCAGGTTTCCACGCTCCTGCTCGCGGCGTTGGTCTGGGCCGTGCCGGCCTCGCGTGGGGCGGCGGATCTCGATGAGATTCTGCAGCGGAAGGTCCTGCGGGTCGGGCTGCCGTCCTCGGAGTCGCCGCCGTTCCTGACCACGGATTCCGCCGGAGTATTGGGGGGCTACGAGGGGGAGTTGGTTCGCGCGTTGGCGGCGCGTCTCCCCGTGCGCTTGGAGATCGACCGATCCGCGCCGGACGCGGATGCCCTTGTGGCTGCCGTGCGCTCAGGCAAAGTCGATGTTGGCCTTGGTCAGATCGCGGATACCTTGGATCGGGCGCGGGAGGTCCGTTTTTCTCGGCCCTACGTGCAGGTGCGGGAAGCGCGCGTGTTTGACCGAGTGGCGCTGGCCCGCGCGGGCGGCGAGGGTACCTATCTTGCCCGCCCGTCCTTGCGCGTCGCCGTCACGGCAGGGAGTGCGTTTGCGGACCCCTTCCGCATCGCGTATCCGGCGGCTGAGGTGGTTGCCTTTCCGGGAATGACGGAAGCGCTGGCGGAGGTAGCGGCGGGGCGCGTCGCGTTGTTCGTGGCCGACGCGGTGTCGGTGGCGCGCTGGTGGGAAACCCATCCGGCGAGTGCGATCCGTTTGGAAACGGTCGTACATCCGGAGCGGGACATCAGCTACGCGGCGGCGGTGCATTGGCGGGCGGAGCGCCTGCAGGCGTGGCTGAACCTGTTCCTCGACAAGTGCGAGCGCGACGGGACGTTCGCGGGACTGCGGACCCGCCACCTCGAACCGGAAACGTCGGCGGAGGGCGCCCGGTGAAGCGGAGTCGGTGGACCTTCCTTCGCGGGTGCGGAGGGTTGATCGTCGCGCTGCTCGGCGCGGGTCTCGTCTCGGCCGGCGAGCGCTCGTCGCCGGAGCGTGATTCGCCGCCGGACATGGCGCGGATCATGGCCGCGGGAGAACTGCGCATCGCCCTGACCACCGACGATTGGCCGCCGTTCTTCTTCACGCATCCGAAGCGAGGATTGGTCGGTTTGGACATCGATCTGGCGCGGGAGATGGCGCAGCGACTCGGGGTCGAGGTTCGTTTCGTGCGCGAGGCCAAGACGTTCGATGACCTCGTGACCCTCGTGGTGAACCGCCGGGCGGATCTCGCGGTGGCGTACCTGAGCGATACTCTGGAGCGTTCGGTACGGGCTGCGTTTTCCCAGCCCTATGTGCAGCTGAAGCCGGCGGTCCTGATCAATCGCGCCCTCGCCGGCCAGGCTCGGCGGGGATCCGAGTTGGACGACTTGCTGAACCATCCGGAGGCGACCATTGGCGTGACCCTCGGTTCCTCGGCGGAGAGTTTTGCTGCGATCGATTATCCGCAGGCGCGGCTGGTGAAGTTTGAGGCGTGGTCGGACATCACGCAGGCGCTCGAAAACAACACGCTGCTGGCGGGATTCTCGGACCAGATTGATGCGCAGAAGTGGCAAAGCGAACATCCCGAGGGAGCGATCACCATCGAGACGCTCATGCTTTCGGGGCCCCCGGACACGATCGCCGTCGCGGTGCACTTCGAGGACCGCCAGCTGCGGTATTGGCTGGATCATTTTCTCACGGTGAAGCACCGGGATGGTTCCCTCGCTCGGTTGAACGACTACTATGTAGGCTCTGACTTATGGAAAAAGGATCTCACCGCTTCGCCTTGATCGGACGCGTGTTGGTCAGTCCATGGACCGCGGTGCTGGCGCTGCTCGTCGCCTTCGCTCTTGGACTCGGGGCTCCGGATGTTGCGCTGACGCTGAAGCCGGCCGGTCAGGTTTACCTCGCGCTGCTGCAAATGTGCGCCATGCCCCTCGTCGTCTGCGGCGTGGTGGCGAGCATCGGGCGAATCCTGATTGAGGGACACTCGCGCGAGACACTCGTCCGTCTCGGCTCGGTCATCGGCGTGGGTCTTTTCCTGACGGCGGCGCTGGCGGTGGCGATCGGTTTGATCGGACAGCCTGGCCACGGTCTCGGCGAGGAGGCGACGCGAACCCTTGGCCGCCTGCTTGCGGCTTCGGATCTGAGTCGTGAGGGGGGGGGCCCAGCGCATCAGTCCTCGATCGGTGATTTCGTCGCGGGGTTAGTGCCGACCAACATTTTTCATTCGCTGAGTGCGGGGCAGCAGGTCCCGGTGCTCTTCTTCGCCATCCTGTTGGGTGCGGCGCTGGGCTTGACGGCGTCGCTGAAGGCGCGGGGCGTGCTCGACACCTTTGAGGCGGCCTTTGATGCGCTGCTCCGGATGATCGCGTGGTTCATCTACCTCTTGCCCTTTGGGCTGGTTGCCCTGCTCGCCCCGCAGGTCGCGGAAGCGGGAGTGGGGGTGTTTCTCGCGATGATGAAGCTGATCGTCTTCGTGAACATCGCGGTGGTCATCTCCCTGCTCATCGGCAATGCCGTCATCGCACGGCGGGTGGGACTACCGTATTTCAAAGTGCTGGGCATCCTCTGCGAGTGCTTGCTGGTCGCATTCGCGACGAAGAGCAGCTTCGCCGCGATTCCCTCGGCGCTGCGGGCGATGCAGGTCGGCCTGCGCATGGATAAACACATCACGGATCTCGTCGTACCGCTGAGCGCGAGTCTGAATCCGGTCGGTAACGTCCACTACTACACCATCAGCGCCATCTTCATCGCCCAGCTTTACGGGCTTGAGCTGACCGCGACCTCGGCGGTGCTCTTCGTGCTCGGCGGGGTGCTCGCGGCGCTCGCCGGCAGCGCGTTGCCCGGCGCTGCGGCCGTCGGAGTGATCTCCATTCTGATGGAGCCGCTCGGCCTGCCCGTTGGCTCGGCCGTGGTGCTCATCATGGCCATTGACCCCTTCATCGATCCGGCCACCACGGTCCTCAACGTGCAGGCCAGCTGCGTCGCCTCCTCCGTCGTCGCTCCGTCGGGCGGCAACGCAGCGAGCGCCGGGCCGGTTGCCGGCGACTCCAGCCGTCCAGCGGTTGCGGCGGTGACATCCTGAGCCCGCCCTCTTTCTCGAACTCCCTTCACTCCGTCGCCTCCGATCCTTCTGCTGTTCCTCCCCCGGTCCCTCCTGCCATGAAGTCACGTCTTGTTTCCTGCCTCTTCGTCCTCTTGGCGCTTTGCTCCGCCCTCCGCGCGGAGGAATCCGCGTTCTGGGCCACGACCAGTCTCGGCTTCGAAAGTGCCTACGTTTCGTACGGCACCAAGTTCTCCGAGAACACCCTCATGCCGAAGCTCGATTTCGGCCGCGGCGATCTCTACGCCGGCGTGTGGGGCTACCTCCCGATCGACAAGGGGGGCGGTGGGTACGTGTTCGACGGCGAATGGGATTTCTTCGGCGGACGCACGCTCAAGCTCAATGACGTCTTCTCCCTCGATCTCGGCGGCACACTCTACCAGTACCCGGGGATCACGACGGATGAATTCACCTTCGAGGGCTTCCTCTGGCTGACGGCGAATGTGCCATTCAAGCCGACGGCGAAGCTGTACTACGATTTCACGATCGAGAATTGGATTGGTGAGATTGCCTTCTCGCGTGAGGTCGCGCTCGTGGAGAAGGTGACACTGATGTCCTCGGCCCGCGTCGGTTTCCGCCGTCCGCTCCAATCCGATCCGTGGCTTTATGCCGCAGTGCAGCTCGACCTCGCTTATCCGCTCGGCGAGGAGGGCCGGCTACTCATCGGTCCGCGCATCACGAACAACAGCGATAACGATTCCGTCGGCCACGGCGTCGAGACGTGGTGGGGCGTGGCGGCGGTGCGTTCCTGGTAGGCCGCAGACTCGCCGGTCGGCGTACCGCGCTCCACGCTGACCGGGGCTCAGGCCTCGGTCGCGGCGGCGGGTTGAGCGGCACGTTCCTTCTCCTTTTCCCGGAGATACTGGAGGAACGGTTTGCGGTACTCGGCGATGATCTGGTCCTTGACCGTCTCCAGGTCCTCCACGCCGTAACGCAGCTTCAGCTCGTCGATGGCGCCAACGTACTTCTCTGGGCGCCAGCCTTCGATGTAGGACTTCAGGTAAACCTTCCCGGTCTTGCCGACGTTCGGCTTGATGATGCAGTAAATCTTGGTCTTGGACTCCGCCTCGTTCTCCGGCTCGGCCTTCGCCTCCGCCTGCGCGGACTTGCGCTCGATCAGCTGCTTCGCGAGCACCCGCCCGGTCTCCAGCTTCTGACGGAAGCCGGTGCGGACGCGGGCCAGGTTCACGTTCTCCAGATTCCCGCCCGCCGCGAAGTGCTCCTTGAAGGAAGAGCCCACCGCATAGGTCAGTGCCGCCGCCGCCATCGGCATCGAGGCCGCTCCGAGCACCGAACCAAAGACGGGAATGATCTTGAGCATTCCACTGAGCCCGATTTTCGCAATCTCCCGCGAGGCCAGACCGCCGATCAAGGAGGACAGAATTGATTCCACCCGATGCCGCGAAAAGGGAACGTCGTAGGAGGCCGCGAGATCCGAGAGCATCTTTAGCTGGATACCCGTGATCGCCGCCATGTCCGCGATCGGAACGGGGATCAAGCCGGCGCCCGCCGCCAGCAGGACGTGCTGTCGGATGATGGAATCGGCGTTGGAGGCGGTCTGGGCCATGGTGGGGTCCGGCGGAAGGGAGCGGAAAAGGCTTCCTTAATGAACGAGTTATATTCCTGATGGCGGCAAGCCTAAGCTTCAAATGGTATCGCGGTTCTTGTCCCGACGGGAGGTGATGCCACTCCGGCACCCGCCCTGCCGTGGGCTCGATCCGGGCGCCGGGGCCTGGCGTTATACCCCTCTCTCGCCATGAAGTCCTCCCTGTCCCGGCTCCTTCGGAGCCTCGCCTTGGTTCCCGTGTTCGCGTCGGCGATCGCCTTCGCGAACCCCTCTGCGGAGTCCACCTCCGGCCCCACCCCCGACGCAGCCTTACGCCTCCTGCTCGAGGGTAACCAGCGTTTCATCCAGGGCACCGTTCGCCACCCGCACCAGACCGCCGACCGGCGGAAGGAAACGTCGACCGGCCAGGCACCTTTCGCCGTGGTGCTGACGTGTGCCGACTCGCGGCTTTCGCCGGAGATCGTCTTCGATCAGGGGCTGGGTGATCTCTTCGTCGTCCGCAATGCGGGCAATCTTCTCAGCGACCACGTGATCGGCAGCATCGAGTATGCGGTCGAGCATCTCCACGCGCCGTTGATCGTGGTCATGGGCCACACGCGCTGCGGCGCCGTCGCGGCCGCCGTGGCGGGTGGCGAAGCGGGCGGGCACGTCCAGAGCATCGTCAACAGCCTCGCGCTGGTCGTCGCGGCGGCGCGCGCGCGCGGGGGTGACACCGCCGATCAGGCCGAGCAGATCAATGCGCGGATGAGCGCCGATGCACTGGCGGCGAGCGATCCGGTGCTGGCGAAGGCCGTCGCCGCTGGGAAGCTGAAGGTCGTCGGCGCGCGCTACAATCTCGCTACCGGCGCCGTCGAACTCTTGCCCTGACGGTGTCCGCGCGCGGATTTCGCGCGCGAGGTCCGAGGTCTGCGACGGAGGGGCGGAGCAGCGCCGCCCAGGTGCGGCTGGCGCGACCCGTGGAGCGTTAAGGACGGGACGGGCCTCCGTGGAGGTTCCCGGTCGGCCCGGGACGCCGACGAGCGATCCGGCGCGGCGGCGGCTCAGCCGCCGTGCTCGGCGAGCCAGCGCTCGGTCTCAATCGCGGCTTGGCAGCCCATGCCCGCTGCCGTGATCGCCTGGCGGTAAACGTGGTCCGCGCAGTCGCCAGCGACATACACGCCGGGAATGTCCGTCCGAACCTGAGAACCCGCGGCCGGCTTGAAGTAGCCACCCTCGTCCACGGGCAGAGGCGGCGCGAAAGGACCCGTGTTCGGGACGTGCCCGATCGCGACGAAGATGCCCTTCACTGGGAGCACGCGGTCCGCCCCGGTGCGGACGTGCTTCACGCGCAGGCCGGAGACCGCGCCTTCCGCAACGCCGAGCACTTCCTGCGGGACGCTGTCCCAGACGGGCTCGATCTTGGGATGCGAGGTCGCCCGGTCCGCCATGATCTTCGACGCCCGGAGCGAATCGCGGCGGTGCACGAGGTACACCTTGCTCGCGAAGCGGGTGAGGAAAAGCGCCTCCTCGGCCGCGCTGTCGCCACCGCCGATCACCGCGACATCCATCTTGCGGTAGAACGCGCCGTCGCAGGTCGCGCAGGTCGTCACGCCCTTACCGCCGTAAAGTTCTTTCTCGCCCGGGATGCCGGTCATGCGCGGGGACGCTCCGGTGGCGATGATCACGGCCTTCGCGAGGATCGTGCGGTCACCGCAGGTCAGTTTGCGCGGGTGCGACGTAAAGTCCACTTGGGTCACCGAGGCCTGCTCAAAGCGCGCGCCAAAACGGGTCGCTTGCTTGCGGAGATTATCCATCAGCATGAACCCATCCACACCTTCCGGGAAACCCGGGAAGTTCTCCACCTCACTCGTCGTCGTCAGCTGCCCGCCCGGCAGCGTGCCTTCAATCACGAGGGGGTTCAGGTTGGCGCGGGCGGTGTAGATGGCGGAGGTCAGGCCGGCGCAACCGGTTCCGACGATCACGACGTTTTCTGGGGTCGGCGAGGACATGGCGCAAAGGCCGAGGACAAGGCCAAATCCCCGGGGTCACAAGGCGATACTTCCATCGGCTCGCGCTCTGGGTGCGCTGCGGGCTTGTCCCCCCACTTCCGGCAGACTTGGCTGAGGTCATGAACCTGACCCGTTTATTTGTCCGGGGGTGGCTGTGCGCGGGCTTGGTGGCGTCGCTGTACGCGATCGACCCCGCGGCCCGCGAGGTGCACCAGCGGCTCTTGGTACTCGATACCCACTTTGACACCGCGGTCCACCTCGCGGTGCCGGGGTGGAGTGTGCTGGAGCGTCGCTCCTGGGAACGCGACTTCACCCAGGTCGACTATCCGCGGCTGGTGGAGGGCGGGGTTGACGGTGGCTTCTGGACCCTGTTCGTGAATCAGGGACCCCGGACGCCGGAGGGGCACGCGCGGGCGCGCGATACCGCTTTGCTGATCGCCCTGCGCATTCGCGAGATGGTCGCCCGTCACCCCGCGCAGTTCGCGCTCGCGACGCGCGCCGATGACGCGGCCCGGATCGCCGCCGAGGGCCGTCAGGTCGTCTACCTATCGATGGAGAATGGTTACCCGCTGGGGCTCGACTTGTCGCTGATCCAAACCTTTCGCCAACTCGGCGTGCGCATGATGGGCCTGGTGCACACGTCGAACAACGAGCTCGCGGACTCGGCCACCGATGTGAAGGGTCCGGAATGGCAGGGCCTGAGTCCGCTCGGACGCGAGATGGTGGCGGAGTGCAACCGGCTCGGGATCGTCGTGGACGCCTCGCATGCCTCTGATGCGGCGCTGGCTCAGATGCTTGAACTCTCCACGGCCCCGATCGTGCTTTCGCATTCCGGGTGCAAGGCGGTGACCGACCACCCGCGCAATGTGCCGGATGAGCTCCTGCGGACGCTCGCGGCGAAGGGCGGTGTGATCCAGATGAACGCGTTCAGCGCCTACGTCACCAGTCTCCCCATCATTCCGGAGCGAAACCGCGCGCTGCAGGCGCTGTATGCCTCGTTTGGTGGGTGGCGGGAGATCGACTCCGACGCGAAGCGCATCGCCTTTCGCGAGGCCCGTCGCGAGATCGATCGCCGGTATCCCGCGCCGGTCGCGACCTTCGACGAATTCATGGCGCACGTGCTGCACGCCTTGCGCGTGGCCGGCGTTGACCACGTCGGCTTCAGCGGGGACTTCGATGGTGGTGGCGGCGTGGCCGATCTCATGGACGTGACCGGCGCACCGCGCATCACCGCTCGCCTGCTCGCGGAAGGCTACACCGAGGCCGATCTCGCCAAGTTCTGGGGTGGCAATGTGCTTCGGGTACTCCGCGCCGCGGAAGAGCGCGCCGCGGTGCGGTGATTCCGTTTTCCTGGGCCGAGCAGATCTCGCCGGACCAAGAACGCGCGGGGACGTTGTCCGCGGCCGGAGTCACCACCCGAACGAGCGCTTGATCCGCAGCGGTTCGTACAGGTCCGGCGGCAGTTCCTGCAGGAAGCGGCTCGGGCTGTTCATCATGCCGCCGGGGCCGCCGCGGGTGTTCACCTTCGGAAAGCAGAGGTAGAGTTCGTCGCGGGCCCGGGTCACCGCCACGTAGAAGAGGCGGCGCTCCTCCTCCACATCCCCCGCCTCGATGCTACGGCGGCCGGGGAACATCCCGTCGGCGAGGCCGATCACGAAGACGACCGCGAACTCCAAGCCCTTCGCCTGGTGCACCGTCGTCAGACGGACGGCGTCGGCGTCGGGTTCGACGTTGCGGTCACTGGTCTCGCCGTTGAGCAGCACGATCTGGGCGAGAAGGTCGTCCATCGCCTCGAAGCGCTGGGCGAAGCCGACCAGCGCCTTCAATTCATCGAGGCGCTCGGCGTAATCCGCGAACGCGCCCTTCAGGTAATCGCCGTACCAGCCGTCGATCGCGACATCGATCGCCGCGGCCGGAGATTGCGACCGCATGGCTTCGGCGACCTGGCGGAGGGAAACGCAGAAGTTTTCCCAGTCGTCGCGCGCGTCCCGGGCGACTTTGCTGCGCACGTCGTCGGTGGACAGCACGTCGAGGAAGTCGCGCTGCAGCAACTGCGCGTGCTCGAGCGCGGCATGGTAGATCTTGTGGGCTCCCTTCTCACCGATCTTCGGAAGGAGGATGACGATGCGGGTCCAGGCGGACTCGTTGCGGGGATTGAAGACGAACTGGATCAGCGCGACGAGGTCACGGATGTGCTGCCGCTCGAAGAACTTCACGCCGCTGGTGATCTGGTACGGCACGCCGGCGCGGGAGAGGGCGAGTTGCACCTCGAGGGCGACGAAGTGGGAGCGGTAGAGCACCGCGACGTCGCTGAGGGAGACGCCCTCATCCTCCGTGAGCGAGCGCAGGCGCTTCAGCACGAAGTCGGCCTGCTCGCGTTCGTCCATGGCCTGCACCAGAAACGGCTTGTGCGAGTGACCGCGCGAGGCGCGGAGCTCCTTGTCAAAGTGCCGGCCCTTGGGCTGCGCGAGGAGCACGCCGTTCGCGAGATTGAGGATCTCCGGGGTCGAGCGGTAGTTCGTCTCGATCCGGTGGATCACCGTCCCGGGGTGGCGCTCCGGGAAGGTCATGATGTTCGCGAAGTCGGCCCCTCGCCACGAATAGATGCACTGGGCGTCGTCGCCCACCGCCATCAGGCAGTGGTGGCTGGCAATGCGGTCGACGATCTGGGACTGCAGCGTGTTCGTGTCCTGATACTCGTCGACGAGCACGTGGCGGAACCGATGGGCAAAGTACTCGGCGACCTGCGTGTCGCGCTTGAGCAGGTCGAGCCAAAGCTCGAGCAGGTCATCGTAGTCGCAGACGTTCTGCTCGCGCTTCCGCCGCGCGTAGGCGGCGGCGAACGTCGGCAGCGCCACGGCGATGTCGCGGTACTGCGGGAAGTGCTGGTCGACGGTGTCGGCGAGCGTGGACTGCGTGTTCCGGGCGAGGGACAGCACGCTGAAGAGCGGACCGGGGCGCGGGTTGGTCTTGTCCTTGAAGAACAGCTTGTCCTCGGCCTCGACGACCTGCTTCAGAAGCGCCTCGGACTCCTCCGCGTCGAGGATGGTGAACGTCTTCGGCAGCCCGATGCTCTCGCCGAACATCCGCAGGGCGCGATTGCCGATGGAGTGGAAGGTGCCGCCCCAGAACTGCCGTGGCTCGCGGCCCGTGAGGTCCTGGACGCGGTGGAGCATTTCCTTCGCGGCCTTGTTGGTGAAGGTGAGGAGAAGGATCTCGCTGGGCCGCACGCCTTGGGAAAGCAGGAAGGCGACGCGGTAGGTGAGCGTGCGGGTCTTGCCGGAGCCCGCGCCGGCGATGACGAGCATGGGGCCGGGCGGGGCGGTGACGGCCGCGTGCTGCTCGTCGTTGAGCAAGGCGCGGAAGTCGATCGGCGGAGGGCCGCCGGGACCGTCGGGCTCGGGGTCGTGCTCGAAAACCATGGTGTGCGTCCCGACAGCGTCCGGCAATCCCGCGCGGAGGCGAGGCCGTTTTCCGGTCCCGTTCCACCCCGCCACGGGTCGGCGGCGGCGGGCTCAACGCGGGTCGTGGGTCGGGTGGCTTGTCAGAGCAGCACGAGGTCGTTGCGGTGCACCACCTCGTGGCGCTTGCGGCCCGGGTGGCGGGCGCGGACGTCCTCGCTGCGGAGGCCGGCGAGGGCGGCGACCTCGTCGCTGCGGTAGGGCGTCTTGCCCCGGGCGAACACCGTGCCGTCGGGGCCGGCGATGTTCACGATGTCGCCGGCTTCGAAGTGGCCGCGGACGCCGGTGACGCCGACGGCGAGGAGGCTGCGTCCCGCGTCGCGGAGGGCGGGGATGGCGGGGCCGTTGACGCTGATGGTGCCGGCCGGTCGCTGGAAGTAGGCGAGCCAGCGCTTGCGGGCCTCAAGGGGAAGGCCGGCCGGAACGAAGAACGTGCCCGGCGCGGTCCCGGCGAACAGACGCGACAGGATGCGGGGCTCGGCGCCGCTGGCGATGAAGACGCCACAGCCCGCGCGGGTGGCGAGCTTGGCGGCGCTGATCTTGGAGACCATGCCCCCGACCGCGGTCTCGCTCGTCGTGCCGCCGGCCATCGCCTCGATTTCCGGCGTGATCTTTTCGACCACGGGCACGATCTTGCCGGTGCCCTTGAGGTCGATCAGCCCGGGGGCGGTGGAGAGGATGACGAGGTGGCTCGCCTCCAGCAGCGAGGCCACCAGGGCGGACAGCGTGTCATTGTCGCCGAACTTGATCTCGGCGGCGCTGACGGTGTCGTTCTCGTTGATGATCGGGATGGTCCCGTAGTCGACGAGTTCCCGGATGCACGCCCGCACCCCGAGGTAGCGATCGCGGGCGCGGAGGTCCTCGTGGGTGAGCAGCACTTGGGCGACGGTGAGGCCGGCTGGGGCGAAGGCGGCCTGCCACGTCTGCATCAGCCGCGACTGCCCGATCGCGGCGCAGGCCTGCTTGCGCGACACCTCGCGCGGGCGGCGGGCGAGGCCGAGCGCACCCATGCCCAGGCCGACGGCGCCGGAGGAGACGACGATGACCTCGGTGCCGGCCGCGCGCAGATCGGCCAGTTCCCGGGCGATCGCGCTGATGCGTTCCGTATCGAGTTGTCCGATACCGGACGTCAGGACGCCGGTGCCGAGCTTGACGACGACCCGGCGGGGGCGTCCGGCGGAGGCGGGCGGCATGGGCGAGGGAGCCGGGCGATCAGACCGTGGTCAGCTCCTTCTCCTTGGAGGCGAGGTGCTGGTTGATCTCGGCGATCGTCTTGTCGGTGGTGGTCTGGATGTCCTTTTCGAGCCGCTTGGACTCGTCCTCGGGCAGCTTGGCCTTCTTCACCGACTCGATCGCGTCGCGACGGACATTGCGCACGTGGACGCGGCCCTCCTCGGCGAGGCGGTTGGCGACCTTCACGAATTCCAGGCGGCGCTCGCGGCTCATTTCCGGGAGCGGGATGCGCACGTAGGCACCGTCGACGGTCGGGTTGAAGCCGAGGTTCGCCATCTGGATGCCCTTCACGATCGCCTGCGCGAGACCCTTGTCCCACGGCTGGATCAGGATCATGCGCGCATCCGGCGTGCTCACGACGGCGCATTCCTTCAGACGCATCGTGGACCCGTAGGCCTCGACGGACACGGTCTCCACCATCGTGGGGCTGGCCTTGCCGGTGTGGATGGTGCTGAACTCGTGCAGCGTGTGATCGAGCGAGCGGCGCATCTTGGCCTGGGCATCTGCAAGGATGGGGTGAGTCATGGCGTGAGCAGGGGGAGAGGGTTATCCGCGGACGAGGGTGCCGATCTTCTCGCCGAGCACGGCGCGGCGGATGGCGTGCGGGGCGTTGAGGTCGAAGACGAGGATCGGCACGTGATTGTCGAGGCAGAGCGAGAACGCCGTCGAGTCCATCACATTCAAGCGCTGGCGCAGGGCGTCGACGTAGCTGATCTCGTCGTAGCGCACCGCGTCGGCGTGCTTCTTCGGATCCTTGTCGTAGATGCCGTCGACCTTCGTCGCCTTCATGATGATCTCCGCGTGCATCTCCGACGCCCGGAGCGCGGCGGTGGTGTCGGTCGAGAAGTACGGATTGCCCGTGCCGGCCGCGAAGATCACGACACGGCCCTTCTCCATGTGCCGGATCGCGCGGCGGAGGATGAAGGGTTCCGCGACCTGATTCATCGGAATCGCGCTCTGCACGCGCGTCGTGACCCCCATCTTTTCGAGGCAATCCATCAGGGCGAGGGAGTTGATGACCGTCGCCAGCATCCCCATGTAGTCGCCGGTCGTCCGATCGACGCCCTTGCTCTCTCCGCTGAGCCCGCGGAAAATGTTCCCGCCGCCGATGACCACGCCGATCTGCACGCCGAGGTCATGGATCTCCTTGATTTGGGAACAGATGCGCTCGAGGACCGCCGGGTCGATGGGGTCGGTGGACTTCCCACGGAGCACCTCGCCCGAGAGTTTCAGGACGATGCGTTTGTACTTCACCCCCAGGGAGGTCGCGGACTGTTCGATCATGGCGGTGAGGAAACGACTCCGCGATTTTTCCGTCAATGCCGGAGGTGGACCATCCGCATCCTCGCGTCCGCTCCCGGGTTCCGGCCGGTGATTCGCCACTTGCCGCCGGGCGGTGACCGGTTCAGGCTGACCCGCTTGTGAAGATTGGTTTTCTTGGAGGAAGCTTCGACCCGGTCCACTTCGGACACCTGATCGCCGCGCAGGACGCGTACGAGCAGCACCGCTTGGACCGGTTGTTCCTCGTGCCGGCGGCCCAGGCCCCGCTCAAGCCTCAGGAAGTCCAATCATCCGCCGCAGACCGATTGGCGATGCTGCGCTCGGCCGTGGAGTGGGATCGTCGCCTCGAAGTTTCCGACTACGAATTGCAGAAGGGCGGGATGAGTTACACCGTTGATTCGGTGCGGCATTTCCGGCGGCAGTTCCCGAACGATCAGTTGTACTGGATCATCGGCGGCGACCAGTTGCCAAAGCTGCACCTGTGGAAGGACATTCAGGAACTTGCCCGCGAGGTGGAGTTCATCTTTCTGGAGCGCCCGGGTCACCCGGCGAAGATTGCCCCGGCGATTCCGGGGTTGCGCCTGCACCGCTGCGATGGGCACTTAGTTGAGATCAGCTCGACCGAACTGCGCGAACGGGCCCGTCGAGGGCTGTCGCTGGACTATTTTGTCCCGCACAAGGCGATTGTGCACATCCGGGAACAGAGCCTTTATCGCTGACCATGGAGACCAAACCCGATTCGACGCTCGCGTTGCTGACCGACATCGTGCGCTGCCTTGACGACAAGAAAGCGGAGGATCTGCGCGTCCTGAAGGTCGGTGCACAGTCGTCGATCACGGACTACCTGGTCTTGGCGACGGGTACGTCGGAGCCGCACCTGCGGGCGCTGCGGGTCGAGTTGGAGAAAGCGATCGACCAGCGCAAGGCGCCGATCGCCGGCATGGACTCGGGTGAGCCGGGGAGCGGGTGGACCGTGGTCGACGCGTACCAAGTGATGGTGCATCTCTTCACTGCTGAGAAGCGCGAGCAGTACCGCCTCGAGAACCTGTGGAAGGACGCGCAGGATGTTTCGCTGCAGCGCCTGCTTCATCCGGAAGGCGAGGCCAAGGCGGCGCCCGCCGCGATCCCGACGACGGCGGCCACGCCGGCGGTGGACGCGGCTGCCGGAGGCAACGCCCCGGCGGCGCGCGAGGGCGCGCCCGCTTCCCCGGTCACCACGGCGGTCGAGTCCGCGCCGATTGACCAAACGGTACCGACCCCGGCCAACCGGGCGGGTGCCCTGAAGGCGAAGCCGCGCGCGCGGTCCGCTGGAAAGGCGAAGTCGGGGGCAGCGTCGAAGACCAACGCGACCTCTCCGGTGGCGAACGGTGGCCTGAAGAACCCTCGGACGACTCCGAGTTCGGATCGCACCTCGAATGCCGTTGGGGCAAAGGCCAAGACCGCCAGCGCGCCGAAAAAGCCGCTCGCGAAGGCCACGCCGGCGAGGACTTCGAAGAAGACTTCATCGACAACCCGGGCGTCCGGTGCTGCGAAGAAGCTGCAATCGGCGGCCAAGGCGGCGAACGCCGCGAAGAAGGCCTCCGCGCCGACCAAGGTGAAGGCTCATTCACAGACCAAGCCGAAGGTTCGCGCCGCGATGCGGACGACCGCCGGCGCGGGGATCAAGGCGCCGACCAAAGCGAAGGCCAAGCGCTAGGCCGCCGCCGACGCTTCTGCTTCGGCTCTGCCCTCCGGTCCGCTCTCTCGTCAGAACGCGTAGCCGATCGAGCTGATCAGCCGCTGGTCCGCCCTGGCTGATTGCTCGAGCACGGTGTTGTCGAGGTCGTACTCGAAGCGCAGGTTCATTGAGATCGAATCCGTGACTTTTCCTTTCAGCGCTGAATTCAAGCGGATCCGGTAGTTGCGCAGGTCGCCTCCGGCGGAGACGAGCTCGCCTTGGCGCAGGAGGGGGTCGCCCCGGGAGACGGGCGAATACTGGGCGAGGAAATCCTGAGCGAAGCTGAGCCGGGAGTTCATCTGGAACGTGTAGTCCTCAAACACCTCGCCAAGGACCGCGAAGCCCTCGTTCAGGCGCAGGGCGTCGCGGAACTGTCCGGTGACGCCCCCGCCGACGTTCACCACGTGGCGATCGCGCTTGATCAGGGCGTAGCCGAACCCGGCGTTCTGCTCGTAGTTCTGGTCGATCGCCTTGACGTCGTCGGACAGGAAGCTCGTGACGGACTGGGCGAAGACCCGCGAGGACAGCTGGCGCCGCCAGCGCAGACTGGCGTCGGAGCGTTCCGAGATGACCTGATTGTCGAGCTCGCGATACAGGGCGCGGACGTTGATCTTCAACTGGTTGGGTCCGCGCTCCCGCTCGGCATCGGTCCGGATCGAGGCGCTGATCCCATCGCGCCGACCTGCTTCCTGCTGGAAGCCGAATTCGATCGTTCCCCGCCAGCCGGCAGGCCTTGAGGCGAGCTTTCCGGAGGACGTCTTTGCGGTGGCAATCGATCCCTTCCCTCCAACTCCCGGAGCCACGCCCCCCGCCGCCACCGATCCGGGCTTAGCCGTCCCCAGCGAGGATGAAGGCCCTCCCGCGGACGCAATTGCCGTGGCGGGAGCGGCGACCGATGTCTCCGTTCGGGAAGGCGGAAGCCCGACCAAGGCCGCGACCGATTCGTCCGGGTCAGTGACGGAGAGCACGTCTGACTCGGCGATCTCGACCTGACCGAACAGAGGGGAGAGCAGGTGGATGCGGCCTTGCGTGCGCTCGGTGATTTCGCCGGTGAGGCGATCGCCGTTGCGCAGTTGCAACTCAGCCGCGCGAGCATCGACGAAGGCGAAGCCGATCGCCGCGAGCACGCTGAGACCCCAGGCCCAGACGACCCCACGGCGCGTCCGGCCGAGGGTGAACGGTGACGGAACGTGGGACGAGGATGGGCTTTGGGATCGCATGGAAGAAAAAGGAGTCGGGGCGACCGCGGTCGCCAGCGAAATGAACCGGCCGATCAGACTGACTTTGGGCCGTGCGGTTCCCCTTTCCGGGCGTCTGATTTCCGCTCGCTTGGCCGACGGTTCGCGGGCGTCGGAGAGAGCAAGATTCCCGCCGGCCGACGCTCCGATTTCGACGTGACTGAGCGCGAAACACCGAGGGTGAATCGGTTAGCGAGGTTGAGGGATCTTACCGCCTTCGTTGACCGCGTGATCTGTCTTAAATAGCTAATAGTTAGAGCTTTGTAAGGAATTATCTCCTCCGGAATCAGCGGGTCAGTCGGATCCTCGGGCTGTCGCGATCCGGGTACTGGTATCGGGCCGGTGAGCGCACGAGCCGCCAGCAGCAGCTGGTGCAGCGGCTCCATGCGCTCAGCGACGAGAACCCGCGCTATGGCCATCGCCGGATCCTGGTCGAGCTCAAGGCGGAAGGCTGGCAAATCGGCCTGCGCCAAGTCCGCCGGCTGCGCCGGCAGGAGGGGCTGCGGGTACCGCCGACGCGCCGCCGACTCCCCCGCCGCGGACAGTCGACCGGCCTACCCACCAAGGCTGCAAAGAAGAACCATGTTTGGACCTGGGACTTCATTGCCGACGCGACCGTGCGCGGCGGTGCGCTGCGCATGCTGACCGTACTCGATGAGCATACGCGGGAGTGCCATGTGCTCCGGGCGGACCGAGCCCTCAAGTCCGGCGATGTGATCAAGCTCGTGCAGGCGGCGATCACTCAGCATGGAGCCCCAGAATTCATTCGATCCGACAACGGCCCTGAGTTCATCGCCAAGGCCCTCCAGCGGTGGTTGGCAGAGAACCAGATCAAGACCATCTACATCGAACCCGGCAGCCCGTGGCAGAATGGCTTTGTGGAATCCTTCCACGGACGCTTCCGTGACGAGTGCCTCAATCGCGAGCAACTTTGGACGCTTACCGAGGCCCGGGTCGTCATCGAGGACTTCCGGGTGAAGTACAACCAGAAGCGGCCGTACAGTAAGCTCGGGTACCAGACGCCAGCAAGCTTCGCGGCGAATCAATCTCCATCCCTGGCTCCGGTCAGGCCCGCCGAGCCGGGCCTTCCCTCCGCCAGGAATGGACAACCAGCGTCAGTCGTATCAACCTCAACCCATCACCCAGACCGAACTTAGGGGTGGCTCGAAAATCCGTACCCCGTCAGAACCATGCCGTCCCGAACGCGCGGGTCTGCAGGCTGGCGATGTTCGGGAAAGAGAGGAGAAGCCGACCGCCGGGGCGGAGCAGGCGGGCCAGACGCGGCAGGCTCGCCCCGGGCGCCGGCAGGTGCTCGAGGACGTGCACGAGGCAGATCAGGTCGAAATGGGCCTCCGGATAGGTCGCATCGTCGAGCGTGCCGCGATGGAGGTGGATGCCGGGGACGGCAGCGGCCCGGTCCGCGGCAGGGCCCGGAAGCTCAATTCCGTGGAGTTCGGTCGCGGGCGCCCGCTGGCCGAGCAGTCGAAGGAGTCGCCCATCGCCGCAGCCGACGTCCAGGATTCGGGCATCGGTGGGGAGTCCGGCCAGCAACCGGCGGGCGCGGCCCGCCGCGGCGGCCTCCCGGAGGCGTTCGATGGGGGCAGGGAACTTGGTGCTGCGGGTGCCGTAGTAGCTCGCGGCATACGCGCGGTCGAGTTGAGCCGGGGTGGGAGCGGGATCGAGGAACGCGGTTCCGCACGAGGCGCAGGCGCGGCGGGGGAAGAGACACCCTTCCTCGTCAACCGCTGCCGGCAAGGCGCGTGCCTCGCTGTGCCCGCAGAGCGGGCAGGCCCGTCCGGCAGCGACGGGGGCGGGGAGCGGGGGTGGCGGCATGGGAGGGAACGAATCGGGCGAGCGAGACGCCGCAGGTCGCGGTTCGTGTCGGACCCTCGTGAGCACGCCAAGCGGCTAACGGGAAGTCAATGATCCGCGTTTTGCCCCGTGCGGCGTTGCGTCCGCAGGGCAGGTTCGTACGGTGCAGGCGTGCGTATTACCCATCGCAGGTGGCTGGGTCGGATGGCTGGGTCGCTTCTCGGCGGCCTTTTGCTCGGAGTCTTGGTCTGGCGCGTGACTGCGCCGCCCGCTGTCCCACCGGCTGAGGTCATGAATCGGCCCTCGTCCGCGGTGGACGCACCCGGTGGGCTCACGGCGCGGTCCGCCCGCGCGGACCACGCGGCGGAAACGCCGGCGCTGGCTGAGCACGTGATCCGCGCGGAGGGCGCGACACGCTGGTCCACGCCGGATACGCTTTTCCGGGACCGTCCGGCACCGGCGGATGCCGCCGAGATCGAGGCAAGGGCGGCGTTGCCGGCGGACTGGGTGCAGTATGTGGACGTGAATTTCGGGGTCTTCGGGGCGAAGGATTCGCCGCTCTGGCGGACGGACGGAAGCGGAACGCTGCGGTTCACGCTGCCCGGGCTCGGCGATCAGGTGGTGGAGCGTCTGAAGACGGAGATTCTGGGTCCGCAGCGGTACGTGGTGCAGGGCTCCCTGCGGGATCGTCCCGGGAGCCGGGTGCTGGTCAGCTTCAACCAAGACGCGGTCGCGGCGCAGGTCTACGCGCCGGGCGCCGGGGAATTCCATCTTCGGGGGCTGGCGGCGGCGGAGGGACAGGTGTCGCAGCTCGTGAAGGTGGCCGTGGACCGCCTGCCGCCCTGTGGCGGGGCGCCTTCGCCGTCGCATTCCGCGGATGTGGCCGCAGTGCGGGCGGCGGCGTTATCGAAGTTCGCCGCCGAGGGCGGACTGGCGCGGGCGGCGGCCCGGAGGACCGCCGAGGCAGCCGGGCCGACGATGGTCGCACGGTTGCTCTTTCTCTACACGCAGGCGGTCCGCACCACGTACGGGTCCGTTGCCCAGGTCCAGACCGTGATCGATCTCGCGGTGGCGGCGGTCAACGCCGACTTCTCCAACAGCCAGATCCCGCTGCGCATCGAACTCGCGGCCGCGCAGGCCGTCACCTACAGCGAGTCCGGTCTGAACTACAGCCGACTCCTCGCATCGTTGCGAGGGGTCACGGACGGCGTGCTCGACACCGTGCACGCGGCCCGGGACGAGGCGTCGGCGGACCTGGTCACGATCGGCGTGATGGCCAATGACTCCGGCAACAGCCTCGGGATCGCCTACCTGCTCGATGAGCCGAGCGACTATGTCAATCCGTTCTACGCCTTCTCGGTCGTCCAGTTCACGGTGATGGCGACGGCGAGCGTCCTGTCGCACGAGTTGGGTCACAACCTCGGCTGCGCCCACGATCGCGAGAACACCGATGGCCCGGGCGCCTACTCGTTCAGCCATGGGTACCGCTTCAACGTGCAGGATACACGGGGCGGCACGCGGCAGTTCCGCGACATCATGGCCTACGCGCCGGGTACGCGGTTGCCCTACTTCTCGAATCCCCGAATCAAGATCACCCAAGCCGAGTCGGCGGGCTTGAACGTGGACTTCGCCGAAGCCACCGCGATTGGCATTGCCGCGGGCCTGCCGGGAGAGTCAGACGGGGCGCGGACCATCACTCAGAATGCCTTCGAGGTCGCGAACTACCGCACGTCCCCCGAGCGTCCCTATGATGCCGGCACGCTGATCAACGTCTCCACCCGGGCCTTCGTGGGCACCGGCGCCCAGCAGCTGATCGGCGGCTTCATCGTGGAGGGAGCGGGCACGAAGCGCGTGCTGGTGCGCGCCGCCGGACCCGCGCTGGCGCAGTTCGGGGTCGCCGGCACGCTCGCGAATCCTCGCCTCCGGATCTTCCGCCTGCCGCAGGGAACGGTCGTGGGCGAGAACGACAACTGGGGCCTGCAGACGAATCCCCAGGAAACCACGGTACGCGGCTTCCCATTTCCGTCGGGCAGCCTCGACTCCGCGATCGCACTCGCGCTCCCTGCCGGCAGCTACAGTGCCAACGTCGAGGGCGTGGGTGGTGCGACCGGCGTCGCGCTCGTCGAGGCCTACGAGTTGGACACCTCCGTCGGCCAGCGGCTCCTGAACCTTTCGACCCGCGCCTTCGCGGACCGCGGCGGCCGGGAGATGGTGGCGGGCTTCGTCATCGCCCCGGATCCCCAGCGGCCCAACGCGACCAAGCGCGTGCTCATCCGCGTGCTCGGTCCCACCCTGACGCAGTTCGGTGTGCCCGACGTCCTGGGTGACCCGCTCATGACTCTCTTCGACGGTTCGGGTCGGCGGCTGCTGGAAGTCGATGACTGGGATCCGCCGAGCACCTCGTTTGCGGGTGGCGCGCGGATCGTCCGCGGTACCGTGGACCAACCGTCGGAGCAGGCCGTCTTCGACGCAATCAAGGCCCTGAATCTGCCGGCGATGACCCCCGTTGAGCCGGCGTTGGTGACCGACCTCCCGTCCGGCAGCTACACCGTGGTGGTTCAACCGTTCGAGACCACGGGGCAACCGGCCCAGCCAGGGGTCGGGATCGTCGAGGTGTACGAGCTCCGGTCTCCCTAGGCGACCCGCCGAGGCGGCGACCGGGCCGGTCTGCGCCACCCCGGGCCCGGTCCGCCGCCGAATTGACCCACGGTCGAGTCACTTTGCCCCGCCCGCCCCGCCCCTCCGCTGGGAAGCGGGTTGGAACGGCGCTTGCAGAGGAAGTTTCCTATGGATCCTTCGACCCTCACCACGATGTCCCGCCAGGCGATCACTGACGCTCAGGCGGAGGCCCGCCGCCGCTCGCACAACGAGGTCGATACGTGGCACCTGCTGCACGCTCTTCTCGCCCAGGAGAAGGGCATTGTCCCCAGCCTCGCCGAGAAGCTCGGCCTGACGGTCTCGGCCCTCTCGCTGGCCGCCGAACGTGAGCTTGAACGCCTGCCCAAGGTCACGGGCAGCGTCGACTCCTCCAAGGTCTACGTCACGCAGGCAGTAAACGAGGTCCTCACCCGGGCCGAGGCGGAGGCGAAGCAGTTGAAGGACGAGTACGTGTCCGTGGAACACCTGTTCCTCGGCCTGCTCGATGTCGCCAAGCCGGAGGCATTCGCGAAGTACCTGAAGTCGTTCGGCCTCGACCGCGCCCGCGTGCTGGAGACCCTCAAGGCCCTGCGCGGCAACCAGCGCGTGACCAGCGACAACCCCGAATCCACCTATGCGGCCCTGGAGAAGTACGGCATCGACCTCGTGGCGCAGGCGCGCAAGGGGAAGCTCGACCCGGTGATCGGGCGCGACGACGAGATCCGCCGCACGGTCCGGATCCTGTCGCGCCGGACCAAGAACAATCCCGTCCTCATCGGCGAACCCGGCGTCGGCAAGACCGCCATCGTCGAGGGCCTCGCCCAGCGGATTGTCCGCGGCGACGTGCCGGAGGGACTGAAGGACAAGACGATCTTCTCCCTCGACATGGGTGCCCTCATCGCCGGCGCCAAGTACCGCGGTGAATTCGAGGAGCGCCTCAAGGCCGTGCTCAACGAGGTGCGCCAGGCCGAGGGACGGATCATCCTCTTCGTCGACGAGCTGCACACCATCGTGGGCGCGGGCAAGACCGAGGGCGCCATGGACGCCGGGAACCTGCTCAAGCCCATGCTCGCGCGCGGTGAGCTCCACTGCATCGGCGCGACCACGCTCGACGAGTACCGCAAGCACATCGAGAAGGACGCCGCGCTGGAGCGCCGCTTCCAGCCCGTCCTCGTGGAGCCGCCGAGCGTCGAGGACGCCATCTCCATCCTCCGCGGCCTCCGCGAACGCTTCGAACTGCACCACGGCGTGCGCATCCAGGACAACGCCCTCGTTGCCGCCGTCACGCTTTCGAACCGCTACATCTCCGACCGCTTCCTTCCGGACAAGGCGATCGACCTCGTTGACGAGGCCTGCGCGATGATCCGGACCGAGATGGACAGCGCGCCTCAGGAACTCGATGCCCTCCAGCGTCGCGTCCTCCAACTGGAGATCGAGGAGGCCGCGCTGCGTCTTGAGAAGGACGACGCCTCCCGTCAGCGCCTCGAAACGCTGCGCAAGGAATTGGGCGATGCCCGCACCGAGGCGACGGCCCTGCGCGCGAAGTGGGAAAAGGAGAAGTCCTCCGTCGACCGCGTCCGCAAGGTCCGCGAGGAGCTCGAGTCCGCCCGCGTCGCGATGGAGCGCGCGGAGCGCGCCTACGACCTCAACGCCCTCGCCGAGCTGCGGCACGGCAAGATCCCGCAACTCGAGGCCGAGCTGAAGCGCCTCGAGCGCGCCGAGGCCAAGACCGAACTTTTTAAGGAAGAGGTCTCCGCCGAGGAAGTCGCCGAAATCGTCGCAAAGTGGTCCGGCGTGCCGGTGACGCGTCTCGTCGAGGGCGAGCGCGAGAAGCTGCTCCGCCTCGGCGAGCAATTGCACCAGCGTGTGATTGGCCAGGACGAAGCGGTGCGGCTCACGGGCGACGCCATCCTGCGCGCCCGCGCCGGCATCAAGGATCCCCGCCGGCCCGTCGGCAGCTTCCTCTTCCTCGGTCCCACCGGCGTCGGCAAGACTGAGCTCGCGAAGACCCTCGCGGAGACGCTCTTCGACACCGAGGCCGCGCTCATCCGCATCGACATGTCCGAGTACATGGAGAAGCACAGCGTCGCGCGCATGATCGGCGCGCCCCCGGGCTACGTCGGCTACGATGAGGGTGGTCAGCTCACCGAGGCCGTTCGGCGCAAGCCCTACGCCGTCGTTCTCTTCGACGAGATCGAGAAGGCTCACCCCGACGTCTTCAACGTGCTCCTGCAGGTCCTCGACGACGGGCGGATCACCGATTCGCAGGGACGCGCGATCGACTTCAAGAACGTGATCGTGATCATGACCTCGAACCTCGGCAGCCGCCATCTGCTTGAAGGCGTCACGGGAGAGGAGATCCCCGAGAGCGTCCGCGAGTCGGTGCTCGCCGAGGTCCGCCGCGCGTTCCGTCCGGAATTCCTCAACCGCATCGACGAGATGATCCTCTTCAAGCCGCTGACGCTTGAGGAAATCGGCCGGATCGTGGACCTGCTGCTCGCCGACCTCAACCGCCGCCTCGCGGATCGCCGCGTGACCGTGGTGCTCGATGCGGCGGCGAAGACCTGGGCCGCCGAGAAGGGATACGACCCCGTGTTCGGAGCGCGTCCGCTGAAGCGCTTCCTCCAGCGCCAGGTCGAAACCCAGCTCGCCCGGGCGTTGATCTCCGGGGAGATTCCGGAGGGCTCGACCGTGACCTTCGGAGTCGAGAACGAGACGCTCGTGATCCGTCGCTAACGGACCACGCCGAAGAGGCGGGCGTGATTCGCGGCCACGGTTGCGGCCAGCGCGGGGAGATCGGTCCCCCGCTCGGCCGCCAGCGCGGCGTAGGCGACGCGCAGGTTGCCGGGGTGGTTCACGTCTCCGTGCCCATCCGCCGGCAGCGTGAACTGCTGCCGGTCCCGCGGCAGCGGCATCGCTGGCGCGTCGGTTTCCACAAGGATCCGGTCCTCCGGGAGGTGAGCGAAAATCCCCGAAGCGGCCGCGCCGGGGCGGAGCGCCAGCGCGGCGTTGTACGAGAAGTATGCGCCGAGATCGAGCAGGGCGGGCACGAGGGTTTCCGGTCCCGAATAGGCGTGGACGAGAAACCCCCGCGGCAGGCGTGGGACCTCGCGCAGCAGCGCCAGCAGTTCGGGCCAGACCCGGAGACCGTGGAGCGTGACGGGACGATCGAGCCGCGCGGCGAGAGCGAGTTGGGTTTGCAGCACCTCTGCCTGGTCCGTGAGCGGAGCCGGCGGCCCGGGCAGTCGCGCGGCGGGGGCGGTGAGGATCCAACGGTCGAGCCCCACCTCACCCACGGCGGCGAGCGGGTGCGCGAGGAGCGCCTGCTCCAACCTCTCCGCCCAGTCGCGCGGACGCTGGGAGACCCACCACGGGTGGAGTCCGAAGCTCGGGATGATCCACCGGTGCGAAGACGCCAGGGCCGCGACCGCCGGCCAGTCGCCGACATGCGTGCCGTTGGTCACGACGGAACGGATGCCCAAGGCCGGCAGATCATCGAGCAACGTCGCGAGGGAGCCCTCGAGGCGCGGATCCTGCAGGTGGAGATGAGCGTCGTGGAGCGGAAGGGAGACGGCCATGGCGGCGGCGGTGACGGGTGGCCGCAGGGAGTTCGCGCGGGCACGCCTGCGACGGAGAACGTTGGCGCCCTGGGCGTGGCGCGGGATTCGGGACGAAGGGATGTGGACGGCGCGGGTCGATGACTCAGGCGGCGGAGGAAAGCGCGCGCAGCCGGGCGCGGACAGCCGCGAGCCCGACCCGTCGCGTGCCGGTGAGATGGGAGTCGAGTCCCAGCAAGGCCACCGGGTCGGCGTCGGCGCGGAGACTCGCGATCGCGGCGGGGTCGGGATCACTGAAGAAGTCGCAGGTCAGCAGGACCAGAGCGCGCACCAGCGGAGAGTCGCTGTCGCCGTGGAAGACGGACGGTGATGACGGGGAGCGGACGACCCAGACGCGGGACTGGCAGCCGAGGACGCGGTTTTCCTCGGTACGGAAACGCTCCTCGAGGGGAGGCGTGGGCCGGGCGCGCTCGACGACGGCGGTGAGCCGTTCCTGGGCGTCCTCGATGAACTGCAGTCCATCGATCAAATCCTGCTGGCGGGTCGACAGCGTCATGGCGGGACACAGGTAGGTGCCGGAGGCGGCGGCGGCAAGCGTGGCCGAGTGGCGGGCTTGCCTCCGGCCGGTGGCGCCGTAGGGTGGAGGTCCTTCGTGATGCGTCGCTCGTTGATCTGCGTCGGTGTGCTCTGGGCAGTGCTGGCTGGCCCGGCCCTGCAGGCCCAGGGCGTGAGCCTGCCGCAGGCTCCCTTGGTCGAGGCCACGGTGCGACCATCGGTGTCGGTGGCGGAGCGGTTCCTGGAGCGTGAGGCGGCGCAGCGGGCGCTGGAGCTCGGATTTCCCTCGGTGGCGGCGGGCCTCCTCCGGGCGCAACTCGCGGCGGTGCCGGTGGCGGAGACGGCGGAGCGGAACCGCTTGGTGCTGGACCTCGCCACGGCGCTGCTGGATGACGGGCGCGCGGGCGAGGTGGAGGACGTGCTGCGCCAGTATGCCGGGCTGCCCGGTGCCCGGTACCGGCTGCGGGCGGCGCTGGCGGCGGTGCGCCTGCGCCGGTGGGACCTCGCGCGGGCGGAGATCGCCGCGGTTCCGGTGGGAGACCTTCCGGCAGCGGAGCGCGGCTGGCATTTCTACGCGCAAGGACAATTGGCGGACTCCGGTCGGGAATTTTCCAAGGCATCGGCGTTGTACGAACAGGCACTGGAGGCAGCGGCCACGGAGTTGCAGCGGGCGCGGTTCGTTCTCGCCCGGGAGGAGGCGAGGCTGTTGTCGGGCGACTTCAGCGAAGCCCAACTGGCGACCCTGCGGGCGTTTCTCGAGCGCAACCCGGGTCGGACGGCGGCGTACGAGGCGATCAGCCAACTCGCCCTCTCGCTGAACGGCCTCGGCCGGCGCGGCGAGGCGATGGAGACCCTGCGCCGGCAGTTGCAGGCCCTGCCGCCCGAGCAGAAGGCGACTGTGGACGAGTGGCAGCTCCTGCTCGGACTGATTGCCGGGCCGGCGGATCCGGTGGGCCGGAATGCACTCGGCCAGATTCTCAGCGCCTCGGCGGATCGCGACAAACAGCGCGTCGCGCTGGTGGTGCTCGCCCGCGGTGCTCCGCCGGCGGTGTTCCGGGCGGAACTGGATCGCTTGATCGATGCCCCTGCGCCGCACCCGATCCTTGAGGATCTTCTCCTCCAGCGGGCGGAACTCGGGTTGGCGGCGAAGGCGTTTGCCGAAGCGGATCGCGATGCGGTCCGTTTGTTGGAGCTTTTTCCCGGATCGCGCCTGAAACCGCAGGCTTTGGGGGTGCGCGTGCGGGCGGCATGGGAGACCCTGCGGTACCGACGGGCGGCGGACTACGCGGTGCAGACCCGAGCCTCGCTCGGCGCCGACCAATCCCGGCTCGCGGCCGAACTCGGCGTGCTGGTGGCGGAGGCTTACTTCCGGGCGGGTGACTATCTGCTCGCGTCCGATGCCTACGCCTCGGCGATCGCAGCACCGCCCGAAGGCGTGCCGGCGGGCGACCTAATCTTCCAGCGCGTCCTGTGCGAAGTGGAGGCCGCGCGGGCGGATCCGGCCCGGCTGACGATTGCGGAGACCCTCCTCGACGAAGGAGGACGGGATCCCCGGCTCGATCCGGCGAACCGCTGGCAGGCGGAGTGGAACCTGGCGCGGGCGCTGCAGGTGGCGGGCCCGGAGACCACCCAGCGGGCGTTTGCGCGGATCGACCGGCTCCTCGCCCAGCCCGGAGCGGCGGGAGCGGTCGCGCTGACCCCCGACCTCCGCGTGCGGATGGCCTGGCTGCACGCCCGGCTCTCTCTGGAAGTGGGGCGGCCTGAATTCACACTCACCCTCGTGGAGCGCCTCGTGGCATCCCTTGACGCGGTCGAGCCGAGGCTTCGGGTGGAACTCGCGAGCAGCGGGCGCCTGCTGGAGGCCGATGCCTACCTTGCGATTCCCGGCCGGGAGGATGCGGGCCTCGACGTGCTGCGTCGGCTGCGGACGGAGTTTCCCCAGAGCGACGCCGCAGTGTACTCGTTCATCAAGGAGGCAGGCGTGGCGGCGGGGCAGAACCGTTTCGTCGAGGCGCAGAGCCTGCTGGTGCGGTTGGCGGATGAGTTTGGGCGGCATGCCTACGCCCCGTTTGCGCTGTACCAAGCGGCGCTGAATGCGGAGCGCCGCGGTCAGGACCCCTTCTATCGCGACGCGAACCGCCTCATTGAGCGGCTGGTGCAGGAGTATCCCAAGAGCGACCTGGTGTTCTATGCGCGGCTCAAGCAGGGGGATCTCCTGCGTCGATTGAACGAATTTTCGTTCGCCCAGCAGGCGTACGAGGAACTCATCAATGCCTTCCCGAAACACCCCGACGTGCTCTACGCGCACCTTGCGCGGGCCGCCTGCCATGCGGCGCAGGCCGGGGCGGGCGGGTCCGGCCAGATGACGGCGCACGCCGAGTCGGCGCTGGGCATCTACGAGCGTTTGGTTGATCAGGCGGATGCGGCCCCGGACATCCGGATCGAGGCCGGCTACAACCTCGGACTCCTTCTCTCGCGCAAAGGCCGGGCGGAAGGGCGCAAGCGGGCGGAGACCGTGTGGTGGCAGCAGGTGGTGACGCCCTTCCTGCTTGATGCCGCGCAGGAGGGAAAGCTCAGCGCGCGGGGCCGCTACTGGCTGTCGCGGACCCTGCTCGGCCTTGGGGAACTGCTGGAGGCGCAGGACCGGCGGGATCAGGCGACGGATGCCTACCAACTGCTTCTGCGCAAAGGTCTTCCCGGGGCCTCGCTGGCGCAGGCTCGCCTGAACCGCCTCGGCGTGAAACCATGAAACCCACGCCAATGAGACGGGGTCGGATGCGCGGGGCGGTGATTTGCCGATTGCTGGAGAGCGCCCCAGCGCCAACGACTCTGGATCACCGGTGTCACCGCATCCCCCTTTCGCAATGACTGGCCCTGACCTCAGCCTCCTGACCCAGGGAGGCCCCATGATGTACGTGGTCCTTGTGATGGCCATCGTCGGCGCGGTGCTCTTCGTGGAGCGCACCCTCTTCCTGCACCGCAGCCAGATCCGTTCGGCCGCCTTTGTGGACGGCGTGAAGAACATTCTCGCGAAGCGCCGGTTGGTGGAGGCCCTGACGGTGTGCGAGGAGACGCCCGGACCGGTGGCGGCGGTGGTGAAGACGGCCCTTTTGAAGGCGGGAAGCGACGAGGTGGCGATGCGTTACTCGGTGCAGGAGGCGGCCCTGATCGAGTTGCCGAGCCTGGAGCGACGCATGGGGTTCCTTGCGGCGATCGCGCAGGTGGCGCCCCTCGTCGGCGTGCTGGGCACGGTGCTGGGGATGATTTCGACCTTTGGAGCCTTCATGACCGGCCCGCAGTACGTTCCGGCCCAGACCATCGCGGCGGGGATGTGGCAGGCCCTGTTGTGCGCGGCGGGCAGTCTGATGGTCGGGATCCCGGCGCACCTGGCCCATCACTTTCTCGCGGGCCGAGTGCGCTCGATCGTCCGGGATGTGGAGTGGGCGGCGAACGAGATCATGCGCTACCTTCTGGGCGAATACCGGACGCGGGCGGCGGATGATGGCGCGGGCAAGGACCCGGCAGCCTGAGGAGCGACCATGGTGACGCGACCCCTGGATCTGGCCTCGCGGCTGCGGCGCCCCTTTGCGCCGTGGGATTGGCTGCACGTCGTCAACGCCGGGTTGATCGCCCTGTTCTTCGTCCTCTTTCAGTCGAAGCACGTTATCGCCCCGGGTATCGTGATCACGGAGAATCGAGGCGCAGCGAGGGCGTTGCGACTGCCGGCGGTGCCGGGCGCGGTGGAACTCGGCGGCACGGTGGCGTTGGTGGTGAGCGTGATGGGCCGGGACCTCGTCTTTACGGAGGACGGAAAGTATACCTTCGCGGAGTTCGCGCGCTGGCTGAAGGCGCGCAGTGTCCCCGGTGGGTCCGCGCGCCTCCTCGTGAGGGCGGACGATGCGGTGTCCCTGAACGATTTCTCCGCGATCTTCGATGCCGCGAGTGCGGCAGGATTCACGGTGCAACTGGCGGCTGAGCCGGCCCCGGAGCGCCCCTGACCGGAAGGCGGGTTACCGATGACGCCGAACGACGGGAACGGAACGACGGAGCCCGGTGCGCCGCGTCGGGAGGGTGAGGGTCGACGGCGGACTGAACCGGCCTTCCCGTGGCTTTGGACCACCGTGGCGGTGATTGTCGTCTTGGTCGCGGCCGTGTCACTCGTACGGACGCCCGAACCTCCGCCCGTGAGGCGGGCGGAGACCTCACCGCTGCGGGGGCAGGTCGGCCTGACCCGGCTGGACGAGACGTCGGGCGATGTCGTGACGCGGGAGGAGGCGACCTTCCGTGATCCGACCCCGCTGTTCCTTCCGACCCCTTGGAATGCGGGGGCGGACGTCGGGCCGCCGGTGCCGACGACGGGGCCCGAGGGGCGCTTTGCTGACTATGCGGCCAAGCTCACGAACCCGGCGGCCGAATTGCCGGTCTGGTTCGCGCCGACCGCGGCTCCCGAAGCCCCGGCGGCGGGTCTGCGGGTCGGCGAGCGGAGCGATCCCTTTGGATCGGTGGGGCGGCGAGAGACGGCGATCGAAGCGCTGCCCGAGCGCCTCGGCTTCATCGACGTGTTGCAGGCCGCGACGGGTCGCCGGGTGCTCGCGACCTCCCTCGCACCGACGGCGACTGCTCCCCGCGAGGACTGGCAGCCCATGGAAATGCTCGTCGGGGTGGATCGGGCGGGGTGGGTACAGGCAGCGGTCACCGCTGGATCCGGGGTGGACGAATGGGATCGTTTCCTACTGCAGTTTATTGAAAAAGATTTTCGTTTAGCTGAACGCGTTACGCCTGGATTTTATCGGGTGGTGGTGGGTCCGTGAGGCGGTCGGCACGAATTTGAGAATTCGCGAAGATTGCAGTTGACGGTGTCTTCTGCGGGGAGCAGGTTCCCCGGTCTTTTCGTTTTTTGACCCTCAGTCTCTTGGTCTGCCCAGATAGCTCAGTTGGCAGAGCACGTCCTTGGTAAGGACGAGGTCGCCGGTTCAAATCCGGTTCTGGGCTCCAGGTCAATGACTCGAAAACGTCGCACGACTTCCGCGACGCAAAACCCCGAGGTCAAAACAGTTAAACTTCCAACAATCCAACCCGTTCCATTCCATGGCTAAAGGTACATTCGAGCGCAAGAAACCGCATGTCAACGTCGGCACGATTGGCCACGTCGACCACGGCAAAACCACCACCACGACGGCGATCCTGGCTGTCCAGGCGAGCAAGGGCTTGGCGGAGGTCAAGTCGTACGCAGACATCGCCAAGGGCGGAACGGTCCGCGATGCGTCCAAGATCGTGACGATCTCGGTGGCGCACGTGGAGTACGAGACCCCGAAGCGCCACTACGCCCATGTTGATTGCCCGGGCCACGCGGACTTCGTGAAGAACATGATCACGGGTGCGGCGCAGATGGACGGCGCGATCCTCGTGGTGTCGGCCGCTGACGGCCCGATGCCGCAGACCCGCGAGCACATCCTCCTCGCCCGCCAAGTGGGCGTGCCGAAGATCGTGGTTTGGCTGAACAAGGTCGACCTGATCGACGACAAGGAACTCCTCGACCTCGTCGAGATGGAGATCCGCGAACTGCTGAACAAGTATCAGTTCGACGGTGACAATGCCCGCATCGTTCGCGGCTCCGCCACGGCGGCCCTCGAAGGCAAGCCGGAGGGCGTGGCCCAGATCACGGAGCTGATGGACGCCATCGACTCCGAGATTCCGGAACCGCAGCGCGAGACGGACAAGCCCTTCCTGATGTCCGTTGAGGACGTGTTCTCGATCACCGGCCGCGGCACCGTCGCCACGGGTCGTATCGAGCGCGGTATCGTCAAGATCAACGACACCGTCGAGATCGTCGGTCTCCGTGACACCGTTTCGACGGTGGTGACGGGCATCGAGATGTTTCGCAAGCTGCTCGACAGCGGTCAGGCGGGCGACAACGTCGGCATTCTTCTCCGCGGCGTGGACAAGGACGGCATCGAGCGCGGCCAGGTTCTGGCGGCCCCGAAGTCGATCAATCCGCACAAGAGCGCGAAGGCGGAAATCTACGTCCTCACCAAGGAAGAGGGCGGTCGCCACACGCCGTTCTTCAACGGGTATCGTCCCCAGTTCTACTTCCGCACGACGGATGTGACCGGTATCGTCAACCTGCCGAAGGGCGTGGAGATGATCATGCCGGGCGACAACGTCAGCGTCGAGATCGAGTTGATCGTTCCGATCGCCATGGAAAAGACCCAGCGTTTCGCCATCCGCGAGGGTGGTCGCACGATCGGGGCCGGTCGTATCACGGACATCATCGCCTGATTTCCAACACCGGGTTCGACGCCTTCGCCGAGGTCCCGCTCCGGGGCCTCGGCTGTGTCGTCTAAAAACCTTCTGATCCACAGGGGTGTAGCTCAATCGGTAGAGTAGCGGTCTCCAAAACCGTTGGTTGGGGGTTCGATTCCCTCCGCCCCTGCCACTTTCCCACCATGAAAAACCCTTTCCGCAGCACACGCATCTTCTTCGGGGAAATGCTCGATGAGCTGAAGAAGGCCACGTGGCCGACGAAGTCCGAACTGCGCGACTCGACCATCGTCGTCATCGTGGCTTCCGTGCTGCTCGGGGTCTTCACCAGCATCAGCGACTTCGCGCTGTACCAAGTCGTCGATCTGTTCACGTCCTGGGTTGGCTGAGCCCCCCGCCATGTCCACCCCGACGTCCGCGCCTCCCGGCGCCCAGTGGTTCGCGTTGCACACCCTCTCCGGTCAGGAGGGCAAGGTGAAAACGTACATCGAGAAGTTCAAGAAAGCGGAGGAGCTGGACGACAGCATTTTCGAGGTCCTTCTTCCCACCGAGGTCGTGTCGGAGGTCAAGGGCGGCAAGAAGACCACCAAGACGCGCAAGCTTTATCCCGGCTACGTGTTCATCCACATGCGCCTCTACGACGAGGACGGCAAGGTGATCAACCGCCCGTGGTACTTCGTCAAGGAGGTCGCCGGGGTCATCGGCTTCGTCGGCGGCGAGCGTCCAGCTGCCCTGCGCCAGTCCGAGATCGACGAGATCCGCGCCCGCATCGAGGCTGCTTCCGGCAAGGAAGTGCCGAAGGTGCAGTATGAGGTCGGTGAAGAGGTCAAGGTGACCGATGGCGCCTTCGCCAACCTGACCGGCCGCATCGACGAGATCGATCCCGACCGCGGCAAGCTCAAGATTTCCGTCTCCATCTTCGGTCGCTTCACCCCCGTCGAACTCGAGTACTGGCAGGTCCAGCGCATCACCGAGTAATCTCCCGGGCCGGTCCGCGTCCGCTCCCACATCCCTGATTTTTTACATCCATGGCCAAGAAGATCCAAGGCTACGTCCGCCTCCAACTGCCCGCCGGGGCCGCTAATCCCGCCCCGCCCGTCGGCCCGGCCCTCGGTGCCCAAGGCGTGAACATCATGGCGTTCTGTAAGGAGTTCAACGCTCGGACCAAGGACCAGAACGGCATGATTCTGCCGGTCGTCATCACGGTCTACTCGGACAAGAGCTTCACGTTCATCCTCAAGTCCCCGCCGGCCTCCGTCCTCCTCAAGAAGGCCGCGAACGTCGCCTCCGGTTCCGCCAAGCCCAACCAGGACAAGGTCGGGAAGGTGACCCGCAAGCAGCTCGCCGAGATCTGGAAGATCAAGGCCAAGGACATGAATGCCAAGGACGAGGCTGCCGGCATCAAGGTCATCGCCGGCACGGCCCGCAACATGGGCATCGAGGTCGTCGACTAGTCTTTTCCCTTTTCCGGGCCGGACCTGTGTCCGGTCCTCCTCCAACACCCACTCAACGCGGGAGTCCCCCCGGACGTTCGCACCGCAAGGAGTCCACATGGCAGCCAAGAAACAGAGCAAGAGATACCGGAGCGCCCTCACGGTCGCTGACCTCAGCAAGGATTACCCGCTCAAGGATGCGGTTGAGATCCTCGCCAAGTTCCCCAAGGCCAAGTTCGACGAAACCGTCGAGCTTTCCTTCCGCCTCGGCGTGGACGCCACGGCGGGCGACCAGATGGTCCGCGGCACCACGCCGCTGCCCAATGGTTCGGGCAAGAAGGTCCGGGTCCTCGTCTTCACCGACAATCCGAAGGCGGCTTTGGATGCTGGAGCCGACCATGCCGGCCTCCAGGACATCATGGCCAAGATCAACGAGGGCTGGCTCGACTTCGACGTCGCCATCGCCACGACCGACGCGATGAAGGTCGTGCGCTCGATCGCCCGCGTCCTCGGTCCGAAGGGCCTCATGCCGAACCCGAAGTCCGGCACCGTCACCGACGATATCGTTGCCGGCATCAAGGCCGTGAAGGCCGGCCGCGTCGAATTCAAGATGGACAAGGCCGCCAACATCGGGGTTGGCATCGGCAAGCGTTCGTTCACCGCCGCCCAGATCATTGAGAACGCGGCGGCCGTCCTCGACGCCGTGGGCAAGGCCAAGCCGGCCTCGTTCAAGGGCACGTACATCCGTACGGCCGCCCTTTCCTCCTCCCAGAGCCCGGCGGTGCAGATCGCATCGTCCGAGTACTCGAAGTTCTAACCGGAGCCTCGTCACCCATGAGAGCCGAAAAGAAGTACCTCGTTTCCGAGGTCGAAACCCATCTCAAGAAGAGCGACTACGTCATCCTCGCGAATTTCGCGACGCTGAGCGTGGCCGACGTGGCCGAACTCCGTTCCCGCCTCGCCGGGGAGAGCGCCGAGTACCATGTGGTCAAGAACAGCTCCCTGCGCGTCGCCGCCAAGGTGCTGGGCCTGCCCGATGTTGACTCCGGCCTGACCGGTCCGACCGCGATCGTGGTCGGTGGCAAGAACCCCGCGGGCGTCGCCAAGATCCTCAAGACCTTCATCGAAGAGAAGAAGAAGCTCGAGGTCAAGACGGGCATCCTCGACCGCAAGCTGATGAGCGCGGCGGAGTGGGCGCAGATCGCCGACCTTCCGTCCTTCGGCGCCCTTCGCTCGCAGTTCCTCGGCCTGCTCACCAGCGCCGGCGGCGCCTTCGTCCGCGTCCTCGACGCCAAGGTCAAGAAGGAGACCCCGGCCGCCTGATCCGGCCTTTTCCGCATCCGCAACATCCCTTTTCGGGCGGCTGAACCTTCGGGTCCGGACCCCCGGGAAACAACCCAAGAGACAGCCTAGGAGATACGTCTCTTAAACGCGATCGTCCCCGGTCCGCTAGGCGTCTCAGGAGTACACCATGAGCAACATCACCAAAGACCAAGTCATCGAGTGGCTCTCCGGCCAGTCGATTCTCGAACTCGCGGCCCTCGTCAAGGACCTCGAGGCCAAGTGGGGCGTGTCGGCCGCAGCGGCCGTTGCCGCTGCTCCGGCTGCTGGCGGCGCCGCTCCGGCGGCCGCGGCGGTCGAGCAGACCGAGTTCACCGTCGTCCTCGCGGAAGCCGGTGCCAACAAGATCGGCGTCATCAAGGAAGTGCGCGCGATCACCGGCCTCGGCCTCAAGGAGGCCAAGGATCTCGTCGACGGCGCCCCGAAGCCCGTCAAGGAGAACGTTCCGAAGGCCGAAGCCGAGGAGATCAAGAAGAAGCTCGAGGCGGCCGGCGCGAAGGTTCAGCTCAAGTAACCCGCCGCTTGGCTCCCTGTTTCCTCCAGGCGCCAGATTCCTCGGGACAGGCTGCGTTTCGGCGCAGCCTGTCCTTTGCCTTTGATTTTTCCGTTCTTTTTTCGTTGAGGGCGAGCCCGGCCTCCCACCGGGTCCGTCCGTCCGTCCTAGTCTCCGGGCGAAGCCCCGCCCGTTGACCGTCCAGCCGTTTTGTCACACCTCCGGGAACTCCCATGGCCGACCGTAGTAACCACGCAGATCGCATCAACTTCGGCAAGCTCCGCGAAGTCATCCAGCCGCCGAACCTGATCGAGCTCCAGATCAGCTCGTATCTCGATTACCTGCAGAAGGGAATCCCCGAGAAGCAGCGCAAGAATCAGGGCCTTGAGGCCGTCTTCCGCGAGGTCTTCCCGATCGAGTCCTACGACGGTCGGCTCGTGCTCGAGTACGTCTCGTACACCATCGGTGAACCCAAGAACACCGAGATCGAGTGCATCCGCGACGGCATCACCTACTCGGTGCCGCTGTATGTGAAGCTGCGCCTCCGCGAGGAGGACTTCATCAAGGACGAGGAGATTTACATGGGCGAGATTCCGATGGTGACCGAGCGCGGCTCGTTCATCATCAACGGCGCCGAGCGCGTCGTGGTCTCCCAGCTCCACCGCTCTCCGGGCATCGCCTTCGAGGTCGCTCCGCACCCGAACGGCAAGCTCCTCCACTCTTTCCGGATCATTCCGGACCGCGGCACGTGGCTGGAGGTCCAGTTCGACAACAACGACCTGCTCTACGTCTACCTCGACCGCCGCCGCCGCCGCCGGAAGTTCCTCATCACGACGCTGCTTCGTTCGATCGGCTTCAGCGCCGACATCGACATCCTCAACCTCTTCTACGAGATCCGCGATCTCAAGGTCTCGAAGGCCCTCGACCTCGAAAACGTCAGCACGCTCGTCCTCGTCGAGGACGCCATCGACGCCCAGCAGGGTGTAGTGCTCGCCCGCGCCTTCGAACCGCTCACCAAGGCCATCGTCCGTACGTTCGAGAAGCACGATATCTCCTCCATCCGCGTCATCGACACCGCCGCCGATGAGGGTGCGATCATCCGCGCGCTCAAGAAGGACCCGACCCGCAATGAGGAGGAGGCCCTCAAGGAAATCTACAAGCGTCTCCGTCCGGGCGAGCCGCCGACCACGGCCAACGCCAAGGCCCTGCTCAAGCGTCTCTTCTTCGACCCGAAACGCTACGACCTCGGCCGCGTCGGCCGCTACAAGGTCAACCAGAAGCTCGGCCTCAAGGTCGACCTCGAGCAGCGCATCCTGGAGTCCGGCGATGTCGTCGCCGCCACGAAATACTTGGTCCGCCTCAAGCGGGGCGAGGGCGTCGTTGACGATATCGATCACCTGGGCTCGCGCCGTGTCCGCACCGTCGGTGAACTTCTCGCCAACCAGTGCCGCGTCGGCTTGGCCCGCACCGAGCGCCTGGTCCGCGAGCGCATGACGATGTACGACCAGAGCGTCGACTCGATCACGCCGCAAAAGCTGATCAATCCGAAGGCACTCACCACGGTCATTCGCGACTTCTTCGCCCGGTCCCAGCTGTCCCAGTTCATGGACCAGATCAATCCGCTCGCGGAGGTGACGCACAAGCGCCGCCTCTCTGCGCTCGGACCCGGTGGTCTGAACCGCGACCGCGCCGGCTTCGAGGTGCGCGACGTGCATCCGTCCCACTACGGCCGCATCTGCCCGATCGAGACTCCCGAAGGTCCGAACATCGGTCTGATCAACTCCCTCTCGACCTACGCCCGCGTGAACGAGTTCGGCTTCATCGAGTCGCCTTACCGCGTGGTCAAGGACGGTCGCGTGACCGACAAGATCGATTACCTCACCGCCGACCAGGAGGAGGGCAAGGTCATCGCCCAGGCGAACGCCGAGATCGATGATCGTGGCAACTTCGTCGGCAAGGTCACCGTCCGCCAGGACGGGAACTTCCTCGAGGTGCCTGCCAGCGAGGTCCACCTCATGGACGTCTCGCCGAAGCAGGTCATCTCGATCGCGGCCGGCATGATCCCCTTCCTTGAGCACGACGACGCGAATCGCGCGCTGATGGGTGCGAACATGCAACGCCAGGGCGTGCCGCTGCTCCAAGCCGAGTCGCCGTTCGTCGGCACCGGCATCGAGGAACGCGTCGCCCGCGACTCCAAGATCGTCGTCGTCGCCCAGGAGCCGGGCGTCGTTGCCGCCGTCGATGCCCGCCGCATCGTCACGACGCGCGACGGCGAACTGCCGCGGAACTTCGACAAGAGCCCGAAGAGCGATCCCAAGAACGGGGTCCTGGTCTACGAGCTGCGGAAGTTCATGCGCTCGAACGCCGGCACGTGCTTCAACCAGAAGCCGATCGTCAAGAAGGGCCAGAAGGTCCGCGTCGGAGACGTCATCGCCGACGGCCCGTCCACTGACCGTGGCGAGATGGCCTTGGGCCGCAACGTCCTCGTGGCGTTCATGCCGTGGAACGGTTACAACTTCGAGGACGCGATCCTGATCTCCGAGAAGGTGCTCAAGGAAGACGTCTTCACGTCCATCCACATCCAGGAGTTCGAGGTCACCGCACGTGACACGAAGCTCGGGCCTGAGGAAATCACCCGTGACATCCCGAACGTCGGCGAGGAGGCCCTCAAGAACCTCGATCACAACGGCGTCATTCGCATCGGCGCCGAGGTCAAGCCGGGCGACATCCTCGTCGGCAAGATCACGCCGAAGTCCGAGACCGAACTTGCACCGGAGGAAAAGCTCCTCCGCGCCATCTTCGGCGAGAAGGCCGCAGACGTGAAGGACACCTCCCTCGTGGTGCCCTCCGGCGTCGGTGGCATCATCATGGACGTCAAGGTCTCCTCCCGCATCGACAACCAGCAGGAGAAGCTGTCCCCGTCCGACCGTCGTCGCCAGATCAAGCAGATCCAGGAAGACTACAAGACGGAGATGGACAAGCTGCGCGAGTCCCTGACCGAGGCGCTGTCCAACATTCTGCTCGGCGAGAAGATCCCGCTCGATGTGGTCAATGGCCAGACGGGCGAGATCATCATCCCCGCCAACCGCAAGATCACGAAGACCCTGCTGCGCAAGCTCGCGGCGGTCTCCAAGCACGTCGAGATCGATCCCTCCCCGGTCCGCATCAAGATCATGGAGATCATCGGCTCCTACCAAGGGAAGTTCGATGAGCTCGAGGGCGATCGCGAACGCAAGATCCAGAGCGTCGAGGCGGGCGAAGATGCCGGCACCGGCGCGATCAAGCAGGTCAAGGTCTACATCGCCACGAAGCAGAAGCTCGAGGTCGGAGACAAGATGGCCGGCCGCCACGGCAACAAGGGCGTCGTCGCCAAGATCGTCCCCGAGGAAGACATGCCGTTCCTTCCGGACGGTACCTCGGTCGAGATCTGCCTGAATCCGCTGGGCGTGCCTTCGCGCATGAACGTCGGTCAGGTGCTCGAGACGCACCTGGGCTGGGCGTGCAAGAAGCTCGGCATCAAGGTGGCCACGCCCGTCTTCGACGGTATCCCCGAGAAGAAGGTCCGTGAGTACCTCAAGCAGGCGGGGCTCCCGAACTCGGGCAAGAGCGCGCTGTTCGATGGCCGCACCGGCGAGAAGATCGATCAGGAGGTCGTCGTTGGCTACATCTACATGATGAAGCTGAACCACTTGGTCTCCCACAAGATCCACGCCCGGGCGGTGGGTCCGTACTCGCTCGTCACCCAGCAACCGCTGGGCGGCAAGGCGCAGTACGGCGGCCAGCGCTTCGGCGAAATGGAGGTGTGGGCGCTCGAGGCCTATGGCGCGGCGCACACGCTGCAGGAACTGCTCACCGTCAAATCCGATGACGTGCAGGGCCGCACCAAGATCTACGAGTCGCTCGTCAAGGGCGACAACACGCTCGTCGCCGGCACGCCGGAGTCGTTCAACGTGCTCATCAAGGAAATCCAGTCCCTCGGCCTCGACATCAAGCTCTCCAAGGGAGACGCGCTCAGCCTCGGAGCCTGAGCCGTCCGCCTTTCGCCCGCATCCGTTCCGCATCCTTTCACGCCAGCGTCCCTCCCATGAGCATCCAACCTGCTGAAACCGCCGCCTCGACTCGCGATGAGGCCCGGTCCGCGCTCGGTCTCGAAGAGAAGCTCTTCGACTGCGTCTCCATCACCGTCTCCTCGCCGGAAACCATCCGCGCGTGGTCCAAGGGCGAGGTCAAGAACCCCGAGACGATCAACTACCGCACGTTCAAGCCCGAGCCGGGCGGTCTCTTCTGCCAAAAGATCTTCGGCCCGGTCCGCGACTACGAGTGCGCCTGCGGAAAGTACAAGCGCATCAAGTACAAGGACGTCGTGTGCGATCGCTGCGGCGTCGAGGTGACCATCGCCCGCGTCCGCCGCGAGCGCATGGGGCACATCGAACTCGCCGTCCCGGTCGCCCACATCTGGTTCCTCAAGAGCATGCCGAGCCGTCTTGGCCTCCTGCTCGACATGACCGCCCGCTCGCTTGAGCGGGTGATCTACTATGAGAACTACATGGTGATCGACCCGGGCAAGACCCCGCTCGAACCCAAGCAGCTGCTCACCGACAACGAATACCGTCAGGCCCTCGATGAGTACGGTGACGACTCGTTCGTCGCCAAGATGGGTGCCGAGGCCGTTCGCGAGGCTCTCAAGGGCATGGACATGGTCGCGACCGTCGCCGAGCTCCAGGAGCAGATGCGCGCGACGCGGTCGAAGCAGATCAAGAAGAAGCTCTCGAAGCGCCTGAAGGTCATCCAGGGCTTCATCCAATCGAAGTCCCGCCCAGAATGGATGGTGCTCGAGGTGCTGCCGGTCATCCCGCCGGACCTGCGCCCGCTCGTGCCCCTGGAGGGTGGACGTTTCGCGACGTCTGACCTCAACGATCTCTACCGCCGCGTCATCAACCGGAACAACCGTCTCCGGAACCTGATGCAGCTCAAGACGCCCGACGTCATCATCCACAACGAAAAGCGGATGCTGCAGGAGGCCGTTGACGCCCTGTTTGACAACGGTCGCCACGGCCGCCCGGTGACGGGTGCCGGCAACCGCCCGCTGAAGTCCCTGTCCGACATGCTCAAGGGCAAACAGGGCCGCTTCCGCCAGAACCTCCTCGGCAAGCGCGTCGACTACTCGGGCCGTTCCGTCATTGTTATCGGTCCGGAGCTCAAGCTCAACCAGTGCGGCCTTCCGAAGAAGATGGCGCTCGTGCTGTTCGAGCCGTTCATCATCCGCCGCCTCAAGGAACTTGGCTTTGTCCACACCGTTCGCGGTGCGCGCAAGATGATCGAGAAGAAGTCCCCCGAAGTGTGGGACATCCTCGAGGAAGTCACGAAGGGTCACCCGGTGCTGCTCAACCGCGCGCCTACGCTCCACCGCCTTTCCATTCAGGCGTTTGAGCCGGTGCTCATCGAGGGCGAGGCGATCCGCGTCCATCCGCTCGTGTGCACGGCCTACAACGCCGACTTCGACGGTGACCAGATGGCCGTCCACGTGCCGCTTTCGCTCGAGGCCGTCATGGAGTGCAAACTCCTGATGATGTCGACGAACAACATTTTCTCGCCGTCTTCGGGCAAGCCGATCCTCACGCCGTCTCAGGACATCGTGCTGGGTGCTTACTACCTGACGATTGAGCCGCGCAAGAAGCCGACCAAGGACCAGCGCGTACCGATGCTCTCGGGTCTGCAGGAGGTGCTCTACGTCAAGGCGGACGGCGCCCTCAAGGTGCACGACTGGGTCGAGATCCCGAATCCGGACTACCGGCGCTCCACCGTCTACGGCAATGCCGAGAAGCGCGTGCTGCGGACCACGGTCGGCCGCGTGATCTTCAACCAGATCTGGCCCGCCGGCCTTGGCTTCATCAACTTCCCGGTGCCGAAGGGCAAGCTGGGCGACCTGATTCTGAACACCTACAAGGTCGCTGGCGACGCCGTGACCGTCGACATGCTCGATCGCCTCAAGGAACTCGGTTTCCAGACCGCCTTCCAGGCCGGCATCTCGATCGGCATCGACGACATGATCATCCCCGAGGACAAGAAGGAGATCGTCTCCGAGTCCCGGAAGAAGATCGCCGAAGTCGAAGGGCAGTTCAACAAGGGTATCATCACCGATGGCGAGCGCTACAACAAGGTGGTCGACATCTGGACTGGCGCGACGGACAAGATCGCCAAGGCCGTGTTCTCGAAGCTCGAGAACAACGAGGGCAAGAACGAGGTGAATCCGGTGTACATCATGATGGACTCCGGCGCCCGTGGTAACAAGCAGCAGGTCCGCCAGCTGTGTGGCACCCGCGGCCTCATGGCGAAGCCGTCCGGCGAAATCATCGAGCGCCCGATTCTCTCGTCCTTCCGCGAAGGCCTGACCGTTCTCGAGTACTTCATCTCCACCCACGGCGCCCGCAAGGGCCTCGCCGACACCGCCCTCAAGACGGCGGACGCCGGCTACATGACCCGCAAGCTCTGCGACGTGGCCATGGACGTCATCATCGCCGAGGAGGATTGTGGCTCCCGCGATGGCATCTGGAAGAAGGCGATCTTCGAGGGCGACGACGAGATCGTCGGCCTCCGCGAGCGCATCGTCGGCCGTTGCTCCAGCGACGACGTCTACAACCCGCTCAACCCGAAGGAATGCCTCATCGGTTCCGGCGAGCTCATCACCGAGGAGATCGCGACCAAGATCGTCGATTCCGGCATCGAGCGCGTGAAGGTGATGTCCCCGCTGACCTCCATCAGCAAGCTCGGCATCGACGCCAAGAGCTACGGCATCAACCCCGCCACGAACCGCCTCGCGAAGATCGGCGACTCCGTTGGCATCATTGCCGCGCAGTCGATCGGTGAGCCCGGAACGCAGCTGACCATGCGTACCTTCCACATCGGCGGCGTGGCCTCCGGCGGATTCAAGACCCCGGAAATTCGCGTCCGCTCGAAGGGAACGGTGCGCTACCGCGGCCTGCGCCTCGTGCAGACCGCCGACGGCGGCAACATCGTGCTGAACAAGACCGGCAGCATCCAGATTGTGGATGCGGATGACAAGGAGCTTGAGAGCTACAACATCGTCGTGGGCTCGTTCCTGCACGTCGGCGATGGCGGTGCCATCGACAAGGGTGCGGTGCTGGCGCAGTGGGATCCCTACAACGTGCCGGTGCTGTCCGAGAAGGGTGGCACGCTGGTGTTCAAGGACATGATCCCGGGCGTGACCGTGAAGCGTGAGCTTGACGAATCGTCCGGTCGCATCGCCACGGTGGTGATCGAGCACAAGGAGGACCTCAATCCGCAGATCGAGATCCGCGACGGCGAGAACCAGCCTCTGGCGGCGTACTCGATTCCGGTGGGTGCGCAGATCGTCGTGAACGAGGGCGATGTCATCGCTCCCGGCGCCCTGCTCGCCAAGACGCCGCGCCAAGCCTCCAAGACGAAGGACATCACGGGCGGTCTTCCGCGCGTGGCTGAGCTGTTCGAAGCCCGTCGTCCGAAGGATGCCGCCGAGATGGCGCGCATCGACGGCATCGTCGGCTTCGAAGGCACGGTCCGCGGCAAGCGCAAGCTCGTCGTCCGCAATGAGGAGACCGCGCAGGAAGAGGAGCATCTCATTCCGACCGGCAAGCACATCATCGTGCAGCCGGGCGACGTGGTCCACAAGGGCCAGCACCTCACGGAAGGTTCCGCCGATCCGCACGAGATCCTTGAGATCCTTGGGCCGAGCGCGCTGTACGACTTCCTGATCTCCCAAGTGCAGGAGGTGTACCGCCTGCAGGGCGTGACGATCAACGACAAGCACATCGAGATCATCATCCGCCAGATGCTCCGCAAGGTCCGCATCACCGACCCCGGTGACAGCGAGCACTTCTGGGGCGAGCAGGTGGACCGCGCCGCATTCCTCGCCGACAACCGTCGGATCGAAGAGGCGGGCGGCAAGCCTGCGGAAGCCGAGCCCATTCTCCTCGGCATCACCAAGGCTTCGCTCGAGACCGAGTCGTTCATCTCCGCCGCGTCCTTCCAGGAGACGACGCGCGTCCTGACCGACGCGTCCACCCTTGGCAAGGTCGACAACCTGAAGGGCTTCAAGGAGAACGTGATCATGGGTCACCTCATCCCCGCTGGCACCGGCCTCCCGGCGTTCAAGCGCCTCCGGATCTCCCTGCCGTTTGGCGAGGAGCTGACCGGCACCGAGGAAACCCTCCCCGCCGACGCCACCACGGCTTAAGGAACGACGGCGCGAGCGCGCGCGACGTCCCAACCGACCGGCCGCATCCGCCAAGGATGCGGCCGGTTTGCGTTTAACGGCGCGGGCAGGCAAACTGCCGGCGGGTCGGCAAGGCGGGGGAGGAGTCAGGAGAGCAGCGCGGCCGGGGTTGCGTACCGGTGATGCGAGGGAGGGTGGGGAGAGGGTTCGCGGGCCGGGGAAGAAGCGCGGCCAGGAATTTACCGGGCGAGCTCGACCGGATGCGCAGTTCCGGGAAAGTGAATTTCGTCGCGAGAAAGCGCTTGCCTCAGGCGGGGGCATCTCCTTTGCTCGCATTCCCTCCCGCCAAAACGACTTGTCGAGCTTAGCTCCAAGTCGTTATTCGCCCGGCCCTTAAAAGCCGGGCGATTTTTTGCCAGGGTCTGGCTCGTCCTCCGGGGTATCGATTCTTCCGGAGTTGGGCGTCGCTCCGCGGTTTTCCACCGTGGAAATGCCTCGGCTCCGGGAAATAACGGGTTCCCGCAATAATCTTCGAGTTTCTGCTTGCCGAGGGGGAGCCCGTTGCTAGTTTCCGCGTCTTTTCGCCACTTCCGAGACACACCATTTCGTATGCCGACCATCAACCAACTCGTGCGCAAAGGCCGCCGCAGCATCCGCACGAAGTCCAAGTCACCGGCGCTCGCGGGCAACCCCTTTCGCCGCGGCGTCTGCGTGCAGGTCATGACCCGCACGCCGAAGAAGCCCAATTCCGCGATCCGCAAGGTTGCCAAGGTGCGCCTGACCAATGGCAACGAAGTCATTTCCTACATTCCTGACGAGGGTCACAACCTTCAGGAGCACTCGATCGTGCTCGTTCGCGGTGGCCGCGTGAAGGACCTTCCTGGCGTCCGCTACCACATCGTGCGCGGCACGCTCGACGCGACGGGCGTGGAGAAACGCCGCCGCAGCCGCTCGAAGTACGGCGTCAAGCGCCCGAAGGCCGCCAAGGCCTGAGTAACCCCAGGAACGACGCACTCCTACCATGTCACGCCGTCACAGAGCCGACAAACGCACGATTGAACCAGACATTCGCTACCAGAGTCCGCTGGTGGCGCACTTGGTCCATGTGGTGATGAAGAGCGGAAAGAAGAATCTCGCGGAGCGCATCGTCTACGGTGCGTTTGCCAAGGTGTCCGAGAAGCTGGAGAAGGGCGATCCGGTCGATCTGCTGATCGGCGCGATGGAAAACGCTCGCCCGCGCCTTGAGGTGAAGAGCCGCCGCGTCGGTGGCGCCACCTACCAGGTTCCGGTGGAAATTTCGTTTGAACGTCAGGAGAGCCTGGCCCTCCGCTGGATCGTCACCGCCGCCGGCACCCGCAAGGGCGTGCCGATGCGTGACGCGCTCGCGGCCGAGATCGTCGATGCCTACAACAACACCGGTTCGGTCGTGAAGAAGAAGGAAGACACGCACAAGATGGCCCAGGCCAACCGCGCCTTCGCCCACCTTCGCTGGTAATACTTTCCGACGCGTCACCATGTCCGCTTCCATCGATCTCAAGATCGTCACTGAAAAGTCCCAGTTTGCTCCGGTGAACTCGCCGACTCGGCCGTTCCCGCTGGAGTGGACCCGGAACATCGGCATTGCCGCGCACATTGATGCGGGCAAGACGACGACCACGGAGCGCATCCTCTTCTACTCGGGCGCCGTCCACAAGATGGGCGAGGTGCACGAGGGATCGACCGTGACCGACTGGATGGACCAGGAGCGCGAGCGTGGCATCACCATCACGGCCGCCGCCATCTCCTGTGCTTGGAATGCCTCCTGCGGCCCGTGGAAGGGCATCAAGCAGCGCATCAACATCATCGACACCCCCGGCCACGTGGACTTCACCGCCGAGGTTGAGCGCTCCCTCCGCGTGCTCGATGGTGCCGTCGCCGTTTTCTGTGCCGTCGCCGGAGTCCAGCCGCAGTCCGAGACGGTGTGGCGCCAAGCCAACAAGTACCGCGTTCCGCGCGTCGCGTTCATCAACAAGATGGACCGCACCGGTGCCGATTTCTTCCGTGCGATCTCCGAGATGCGCGAGAAGCTCAAGGCCAACGCCCACCCGCTCTTCATCCCGATCGGCAAGGAAGAGAACTTCAGCGGGGTCATCGACCTCGTCCAGCAGATCGCCTACATCTTCGACGAAACGACGGACCCGCTCGGCCTGAGTCCGATCACCAGCGCCGTTCCGGCGGAGTATGTCGAACAGACGAAGGAATACCGCGATCGCCTGATCGAGGCGGTTTCCGATTTCGACGACGTCATCGCCGAGAAGTACCTCGGTGGCGAGGAGATCTCCGTAGACGAGCTGATGCTCGGCGTGCGCAAGGCGACGATCTCGCTCCAATTCACCGGCGTCATCCCGGGCTCCGCCTTCAAGAAAAAGGGCGTGCAGCGCCTCCTCGACTGCGTCGTCAATTACCTCCCGAGTCCGATCGACGTCCCGCCCATGAAGGGCCAGGACTCCGATGGCACCGAGGTCGAAGCCAAGGTTGACGACAAGGCCAGGCTCGCCGGTCTCGCGTTCAAGCTCTGGAGCGATCCGTTCGTCGGCAAGCTGGTCTTCTTCCGCGTCTACACCGGCACGCTGACCAAGGGCATGTCCCTCTACAACCCGCGCACGCGGCGTTCGGAGCGGGTCTCGCGTCTCGTGCTGATGCGCGCCATTGAGCGCGAGGAAATCGACATGGCCTACGCGGGTGACATTTGTGCCCTCGTGGGCGTCAAGGACGTGATCACCGGTGACACGCTGTCCCACGAGGACAACGACATTCGTCTGGAACCGCCGTCCTTCCCGGATCCGGTGATCGCGATGTCGATCGAACCCAATTCCAAGGCCGACCAGGAGAAGATGGGCACCGCTCTGCAGCGGCTGGTGGCCGAGGATCCTACCCTCCGCGTCTCAACCGATCCGGACACGGGTCAGGTCATCCTCGCGGGCATGGGTGAGCTCCACCTCGACATCATCCGCGACCGCATGAAGCGCGAGTTCAAGGTCGAGGCGACCGCGGGCAAGCCGCAGATCGCCTATCGCGAGACGGTCACCGCCGCTGCCGAAGCCGAGGGCAAGTTCATCCGCCAGTCGGGCGGCAAGGGCCAGTACGGCCACGTCGTGGTCAAGATCGAACCCAACGAGAAGGGCAAGGGCATCGAGGTCGTTAACGAGATCGTTGGCGGCGCGATTCCGAAGGAGTTCATCAAGCCGGCGACGGACGGCATCCTTGAGGGATCGAATAACGGCGTCATTGCCGGGTACCCGACGGTCGATGCGATCGTCCGCATCACCGACGGTTCCTTCCACGAAGTCGACTCCTCCGAGCTGGCGTTCAAGATGGCGGGCATCTTCGCCTTCAAGGAGGCGATGAAGAAGGCCAAGCCCATCCTCCTCGAGCCGATCATGGCGGTGGAGCTGACGACCCCGGAGGACTACCAAGGCGACCTCATGGGCGACATCAATCGTCGCCGCGGCACCATTCAGGGCATGGAGAACAAGGCGGGCGCGTGCATTGTCACGGCCGCCGTGCCGCTCGAGACCCTGTTCGGCTACGTCACCGACATCCGATCCCTCTCCAAGGGGCGCGCAAGCGCCTCCATCACGCCCTCACACTTCGAGCAGGTGCCCAACGCCCAGCTGCAGAAGATCGTCGAGGCTTCCCCCAAGGCGCCGGCGCGCACGTAACCACTTACTTTCGCCATGAAGGGCCAACGCATTCGCATCAAGCTCCAGGGCTTCGACTACCGGGTCATCGACCAGTCCGCCCTCGAGATCGTCGAGACCGCCAAACGCTCGGGAGCCCGCGTGTCGGGTCCGATCCCGCTGCCGACGCGCATCGACAAGCTCTCCGTCAATCGCTCCCCGCACGTCGACAAGAAGTCGATGGAGCAGTTCGAGACCCGGACGCACAAGCGCCTCATCGACATCATCGAGCCGACCGCGCAAACGGTCGACGAGCTCAAGAAGCTCAATCTCCCCTCGGGCGTCGACATCACCATCAACGTCTGAGCACCCGGAAATCCTTCACCCACAGTCTAGCGGCCACTCTCCCCGGCGAGGGGAGAATCGCTAATGTAGGTCTCCAAACGGAAACCCTCCACCTACCACTTAGCCCATGTCAATCAGCACACTCATTGGCACCAAACTCGGAATGACGCAGGTCTACGACGCGCAAAACGTCTTGGTCCCCGTCACCGTTGTCGAAGCCGGACCCTGCTCCGTCGTCCAGGTCAAGACCGCCGCGAACGACGGCTATGACGCCGTTCAGATCGGCTTTGCGAAGAAGAAGGACAAGAACGCCTCGAAGGGCGAGTCCGCTCACGCGAAGAAGGCCGGTCTCGATTCCACGCCGCGCGTGCTGTCCGAGGTCCGCCTCGACGGCGCGTCCGCCCTCAAGCAGGGCGACGTGGTCACCGTTGAGACCTTCAAGGAAGGCCAGCTCGTGGATGTCATCGGCATCACGAAGGGCAAGGGCTTCCAGGGAGTCGTGCGCCGCTTCCGCGTCGCGGGCGGCCCTGCCTCCCACGGCTCCATGTTCCATCGCCGCATCGGCTCGATCGGCATGCGCCAGACGCCGGGCCGTTCGTGGAAGAACCAAGCCATGCCTGGTCACATGGGCGGCGACCGCCGCACCGTGCAAAACCTGCGCGTGGTGAAGATTCTCCCCGAGAAGAACCTGCTGCTCGTGAAGGGCGCCATTCCCGGCGCCAACGGGGATGACGTGCTCGTCCGCACCGCAATCAAAGGCCAGCCCAAGGCCACCGCCTAAGCGAGAGGATCCCCAGCCATGAAGCTCAAAGTTTACAGTCCCGACGCCTCGTCGAGCCGCGATGAGGATTTCCCGAACCTGCCCGTCTTCGAGGGCGACAAGGGCCTGCAGGCGCTCAAGGAAGTGATCGTCGCCATCCGCGCCAACGAGCGCCAGGGCACGCGCTCCACCAAGACGCGTGGCGAGGTCTCCGGCGGCGGCAAGAAGCCGTGGCGCCAGAAGGGTACCGGTCGCGCCCGCGCCGGCTCCATCCGCTCGCCCCTCTGGGTTGGCGGTGGCGTGGTCTTCGGTCCGCGTCCGCGCGACTTCTCCAAGAAGATCAACCAGAAGGTCAGTTCGCTCGCCTTCAGCCGGGCGCTGTTTGACCGCGCGTCGGCCGGCGAACTCGTCGTGATCGAGAGCGTGTCCCTGCCCAAGGCGAAGACCCGCGAGGTCAACGCGATCGTGAATCGCATCGAGCCGAAGGGCAAGTTGCTCCTCGTGGACGCTCCGTTCACGAGCGAGTCGGCCCGCGCCGCCCGCAACCTCGCCCGCGTCTCCCTCCAGGAGGCCGCCAAGCTCAACGCGCTCGATCTCGCGCAGTACCGCAAGATCATCGTCAGCTCGGCCGCCCTCACGGCCATCCTCGCCCGCGTCAACGGAGCCCAGAACTAAGATGAACGCCCTCCAGACTCTCAAACTCCTCCGCCTGACCGAAAAGGCGACGCAGGCTTCAGCGGACCTCGGCCAATACACGTTCGAGGTCGCGCCCGGCGCGACCAAGGGCGCCGTGCGCCAAGCCGTTGAGCAGACCTTCAAAGTTAAGGTCACGCGCGTGAACGTCCAAAACTACCGCGGCAAGAACAAGCGCAGCCGCACCGGCCGCCCGAGCACGACCTCCGACTTCAAGAAGGCGATCGTGACCCTCAAGGCGGGCGACAAGATCGAGCTCGTCTAGGCGCGCTCGCCGAATCCCGGAGAACACCACCATGGCTCTCAAACCTTTCCGTCCCCTGACCCCCGCCCAGCGCTTCACGCTGCTCAACAGCCCTCAGGGCCTGAGCAAGAAGCGTCCGGAGCGCGCCCTGACCGAGCCGAAGCCGAAGACCGGCGGACGCAACGTCTATGGCCGCGTGACGTCGCGCCGCCGCGGCGGTGGTCACAAGCAGCTTTACCGCATCATTGACTTCAAGCGCGCCGACAAACTCGACGTGCCGGCGAAGGTCATCGCGCTGGAGTATGATCCGAACCGCACGGCGCACATCGCCCTGATCCAGTATCAGGACGCGACGGCCGAGAAGCGCTACATCATCGCTCCCAAGGGGCTTGCGGTCGGCGCAACGATCGTTGCCTCGGACAAGGCGACGACCAACGACTTCCTCGTCGGCAACAACTTCCCGCTGAGCCTGATCCCGCCCTCGACCGCGCTGCATTGCGTCGAACTGGTGCCGGGCCGCGGCGCGAAGCTCGGCCGCACCGCCGGTACGTCGATCGTGCTTGTGGCGGTTGAGAACGGCGTCGCCCAGCTGAAGATGCCGTCCGGTGAGGTTCGCCTCCTCAGCCCGAACTGCCGCGCCACGATCGGCGAGGTGGGCAATGGAGACCACGCCAACGAGTCGCTTGGCAAGGCCGGGCGCAACCGCTGGCTCGGTCGTCGTCCGCGCGTGCGCGGTATGGCAATGAACCCCGTCGATCACCCCAACGGCGGTGGTCAGGGCAAGTCCAAGGGCGGTGGCGGTCGCCAGCAACTGGTGTCGCCGTGGGGTCAGCTCGCCAAGGGCTTCCCGACCCGCCGCCGGTCCAAGACCTCCAGCAGCCAGATCCTGGTCCGCCACAACGGCCGTCCGCCCCGCAACCGGAAGTAATCGCTCTCTCCCACCATGGCCCGCTCCATTAAAAAAGGCTTTTTCGTCGACTACCACCTGCTCGAGAAGATCGAGAAGGCAACCAAGTCCGGCGGTGCGAAGAAGCCCATCCAGACGTGGTCCCGCCGTTCGACGATCACGCCCGACTTCATCGGCCTCACGTTCAACGTCCACAACGGCAAGGCGTTCGTGGCGGTGTACGTGACCGAGAACATGGTCGGTCACAAGCTCGGTGAGTTTGCCCCAACGCGCGTCTTCAAGGCGCACGGCGGCATGACCCGCAAGGAGATCTGAGCGCCCCGCGTCCCGCGTTTTTCAACCGTTCCAACCGACCCGTCCCATCCCATCAAAAGGGCAGGGCGGCCACCGCTCCGGTGCCGCTGCTGTCGCCCCTCCCGGGGAATCCCTCCCGTCACCATGGAAGTCCAAGCCATCACCCGCTACGCTCGCATGTCACCGAAGAAGGTGCGCGAGGTGGCCCGTACGATTCAGGGCCGCAAGGCCCCCGATGCCGTCGATCTTCTCGGGGTCATCCCGCGGAAGAGCGCGCAGCTCATCGCCAAGACGCTGAAGAGCGCGATCGCGAATGCCGAGAACAACAACAACCTCTCGGCCGACGCCCTCACCGTGAAGTCCGCCATCGTGGACCAAGGCCCGGTGCTGAAGCGTTTCAAGGCCGGAGCCCGTGGCACCGCCATGCCCCGCCGGAAGAAGATGTCCCACATCACGATCGTCCTGACGGACGGCAACTCCAACTGATCCTCACCATGGGCCAAAAGACCAATCCCACTGGCTTCCGCCTCGCCGTCCGCCGGAACTGGCAGTCCCGCTGGTTCGCGACGAAGAAGGATTTCCCGAAGCTTCTCCTCGAGGATCAGATCATCCGCGAGAAGCTGATGGAGAAGCTGAAACTCGCCTCCGTGCCGCGCATCTTCATTGAGCGCGCCTCCAACCGCGTGCGCGTCAAGATCTACACCGCCCGTCCGGGCGTGGTGATCGGCCGCAAGGGTCAGGAGGTCGAAAAGATCAGGGACGATCTCGCCAAGCTCACCGGCAAGGAAATCCTCCTCGATATTCAGGAGGTCAAGAAGCCCGAGATCGAGGCGCAGCTTGTCGCCGAGAACGTCGCCCTCCAGCTGGAGCGCCGCATCGCGTTCCGCCGGGCCATGAAGAAGGCGGTCGAAATGTCCATGGCGCTCGGCGCCGAGGGCATTCGTATCCAGTGCTCGGGCCGCCTAGGCGGCGCCGACATCGCCCGCCGTGAGTGGCAGCGCAAGGGCCGCGTCCCGTTGCACACCCTCCGCGAGCACATCGACTATGGCTTCTCCGAGGCCCAGACCGTGTACGGCAAGATCGGCGTGAAGTGCTGGATCTGCAAAAAGGAAGCCGACGCCAACGCCTAAGCTGGTCGCTCCCGCAGCGCTCCGCGCCGCGGGTCTGAACCAAAAAACTCCGGACATCTCCCATGGCTCTCGCACCCTCCCGCACCAAGTTCCGCAAGTCCCAGAAGGGCTCGCGCGCCGGCAACGCCAAGCGCGGCAACACGCTGGCCTTCGGCGAGTTTGGTCTTCAATCCCTCTCCCGCGGCCCGATGACGGGCCAGCAGATCGAGGCCGCCCGCGTCACGATCTCCCGCCACCTCAAGCGCAAGGGCAAGCTCTGGATCCGCATCTTCCCGCACAAGCCCGTGACGAAGAAGCCGGCCGAGACCCGCATGGGTCAGGGCAAGGGCCCGGTCGAGTTCTACGTGGCCGTGATCAAGCCCGGCGCCGTGCTCTTCGAGCTCTCCGGCGTTCCGGCCTCGATCGCCAAGGAAGCCTTCCGCCTCGCCGACGCCAAACTGCCGTTCCGTTGCCGCTTCATCGTGCGCGCCGGAGCCGCCGCCTAACCTGCGGGTTAAACCGACACCCCCGACTGACATGACTGCCAAAGAAATTCGTGAACTGACGCCCGCCGAGATCGACTCCAAGGTCCGCGAGGCCCGCGAGCGTCTCCTCCAACTGCGTCTCCGCAAGCACACCGGCCAGGTCGAGAAGACCCACGAGGTCCGCGCCCTGCGCAAGGACATCGCCCGGCTCCTCGCCGGGGCCAACGCGAAGAAGTCCGCCCAAGCCGCCTAACCGCCATGTCCACGCGCAATTCCCGCAAGACCCTCACCGGGTTCGTCACCACCCGCTCCGGCGACAAGTCGGTCAAGGTCACGATCCCCTACAAGACGCCGCATCCGCGTTACCATAAGGTCATCAATCGTCAGACCGTGCTCCATGTGCACGACGAGAAGAATGAGACCAAGGCTGGCGACAAGGTCGAGGTCATGGAGACCCGCCCTCTCAGTCGGCTCAAGCGCTGGCGCGTCATCCGCGTCGTGGAGCGCGCCGTCGTTTCCGATGCCGTGGCGATCAGCGAGACCGATGTCGCCGCCGCCGTCCCCACCAAGACCACCGCGCCGAAGTCGCCCGGTACGGCCTAAGGCCGGACCGAGCGCACCCGCTGCAGACTGAAAGGAATCCCATGATCCAGCTTCGTTCCATCGTAGAGGTCGCCGACAATACCGGCGCCCGCAAGGCCGCCTTCATCTCCCGCAAGGGTCAAAACACCGACACCGCCGGCGTGGGTGATATCGTGACCGTGCACATCAAGGAGAGCACCACCGACGCCACCGTGAAGAAGGGCGAGGTCGCCAAGGCCGTCGTCGTTCGCACGCGCGCCCCGGTGCGCCGCGCCGACGGCAGTTACCTGCGCTTCGACGCCAACGCGATCGTCATCATCGGTGCCGACGGCAATCCGCGCGGCACCCGCATCTTCGGGCCCGTCGCCCGCGAGCTGCGCGCCAAGAACTTCATGAAGATCATCTCGCTCGCCCCCGAGGTGCTGTAAAGGAGCCGACCATGCCGACATTTCACATCAAACGCGGCGACGAAGTCGTCGTCCTCGCCGGTGCCCATCGCGGCAAGTCCGGCAAGATTCTCGAGATCCTTGCCGGATCGCAGCGCGCCCGCGTCGAGGGCGTCGCGATGATCAAGCGCCACCTCAAGAAGTCTCAGGAGCATCCCAACGGCACCATCGCCGAGCGCGAAGGCTCCATCCACGTGTCCAACTTGCAGCTCAAGAGCCGCTACGACGCCAGCAAGCGCCGCCCGGCAAAGGCTGCCGCTGGCGCCTGACCTTTCCGGCGATCTTCCTTGCCCCGGTTCCAGGGTTGGGGGATGCTCAACCTTTTTCCCTTTCCACGTAACTCCCTCCGCCTCCGGCTTGGAAACCCGGGGCATTCTCCATGAGTACCGTACCCTCCCTCAAGAAACTGTATGCCGAGCAGGTCGTGCCCGAGCTGACCAAACTGCGCGGCTACAAGAACGTGCACCAGGTGCCGCGGATCACGAAGATCGTGATCAACACCGGCATCGACTCGGAAGCCGACAAGAATCAGATCGCCGACATCGCCCGTGATCTCGGCCTGATCGCCGGCCAGAAGCCCGTGCTCGCCAAGTCCCGCAAGGCGATCGCCAACTTCAAGCTCCGCGCCGGCCAGGTCGTCGGCGCGCACGTCACGCTGCGCGGCGCGAACATGTGGGAATTCCTGTACCGCCTGCTGGCGGTCGCCATCCCGACGATCCGCGACTTCCGCGGCGTTTCCCCGAAGCTGGACGGACAGGGGAATTACAACCTGGGCGTCACCGACTTCACCATCTTCCCGGAGATCACCGTTGAGAACGTCAAGAAGACGATGGGCCTCGACATCACGATCGTTACGACCGCGAAGTCGGACGACGAGGGTCGCGACCTCCTCCGTCTGATGGGTATGCCGTTCCGTCGTTCGGAGAGCCAAAAGGCCGCCTAACCTTCACTTTCGCCATGCCCAAGACATCCGCCATTCAGCGCAACGACAAGCGCAAGAAGCTCACGGCGAAGTTCGCCGCCAAGCGCGCCGAACTCAAGGCTCTGCTCGCCAATCCTGCGACCACCGACGAGGAGTTCTTCGCCGCCCAGAAGAAGCTGCAGAAGCTTCCCCGCAACTCCTCCGCCGTGCGTGTCCGCAACCGTTGCTCGATGAGCGGTCGCCCGCGGGCCTACATCGGCAGGTTCGGTGTTTCCCGTATCCAGTTCCGTGAACTTGCGCTCGCCGGCAAGATCCCCGGCGTGACCAAGTCCTCCTGGTAAATCCTTTTCCCCGACGGGAGTGCGTGCACCTCTGGTGCCCGGGATATGACCCGTCGGATTCACCCAAGCAGCATCCACGACCATGACTGATCCCATCAGCGATTTCCTGACGCGTCTTCGGAACGCGTCGCAAGCGCGAAAGGCGGAGACCGCCGCGCCCCATTCCCAGATGAAGGAGGCCATCGCGGCCATCCTCAAGGAAGACGGCTTCATCTCCGACTACTCGCACGGCACCGACGAGTGCGGTCACAAGACCCTCGTCGTCAAGTTGAAGTACGTGAACGAGGCGCCCGCGATCACCCAGGTGAACCGCGTGTCGACCCCGGGTCGCCGTCTCTATTTCGGCTACCAGGAGATTCCGCGGGTCCTCAACGGCCTCGGCATCAGCATTCTTTCCACGTCCCGCGGCCTGATGAACAACCAGAACTGCCTCCGCCACAAGGTCGGTGGCGAGTTGGTGTGCACGGTCTGGTAACCCAAGGAGACATACCCATGAGCCGCATTGGAAAGCAGCCCGTTGTCATTCCCGAGAAGGTGAAGGTCGCCGTGAACGCGGCCAGCAACTCCGTCTTGGTCGAGGGACCCAAGGGCAAGGTCCAGAAGTCGTTTGCGCCGGTCGTGAAGATCGATGTCGCGGACAAGAAGGTCACGTTCGCCCCCACCGAGGACACCCGTTTCTCGCGGGCGATGTACGGTACGGCGCGGTCGGTCGTCGCCGGCATGGTCAAGGGAGTGACCGAGGGCTACACCAAGGAGCTTGAGATCCAGGGCGTCGGCTTCAAGGCCGTGCTCAAGGGCAAGCAACTCGACCTCGCGCTCGGCTACTCGCATCCGATTCTTTTCGACATTCCAGAGGGCATCAAGGTCACGGTCACGGACCAGACCAAGCTCAAGGTTGAGGGTGTGGACAAGCAGTTGGTCGGCGCGGTGACGGCGGAGATCCGCAGTTACTACCCGCCGGAGCCGTACAAGGGCAAGGGTGTCCGCATCGTCGGCGAGCGCGTTCGCCGCAAGGAAGGCAAGACGGTCGCCTAACGCCCGTCGCAACCCGCATCCGAAGGAATTACTTCATGAATACCATCAAGAAGGCCGACCTGCTGCAAAAGCGCCGCTGGCGCATCCGCAAGAAGGTCGTGGGCACCGCCGCCCGGCCGCGTCTGAGCGTCAAGTTCAGCACCAAGCACATTTATGCTCAGGCGATCGACGACGCCGCGGGCTCCACGCTCGTGTTCGTCTCGAGCCTCGATCCGGCCCTGCGCAAGGAGGGCCTCAAGGCCAACCTCGCGGGCGCCAAGCGCCTCGGCGAGGCCTTCGTGGCCAAGGCCAAGACGGCCGGTTTCAGCGCGGTCGTGTTCGACCGCAGCGGCGCCCGCTACCATGGCAAGGTGAAGAGCTTTGCCGAAGCTGCCCGCGAGGGTGGTCTGATTTTCTAACCGCTGTTGCCCATGAGCACTGAATCTGTTCCTTCCCCCGTGGCTGACAGCGGCTCCGAAAGCCGTCCGGCTGCACCCAAGAATCGCTCCTTCGGCGGCCCCGGCGGCCCCGGTGGTGGTCGTCGTGGCCCCGGTGGTCGCGATGGCCGCGGCCCGCGCCGCGACGCGCCGGCGATGTCCGATGGTCCTGAGATGATCGAGAAGGTCGTCTTCATCAACCGCTGCGCCAAGGTCGTCAAGGGCGGCCGGCGCTTCAGCTTCTCAGCCCTCGCCGTGGTTGGCGACGGGAAGGGGAGCATCGGCGTGGGTCTGGGCAAGGCCAACGAGGTCCCGGATGCGATCCGCAAGAGCACCGAGCACGCCAAGAAGCGGCTCATCAAGGTCAAGATCAAGGGTGACACGATTCCCCACGAGGTCTTCGGGGTGTTCGACGGAGGCAAGGTGCTCCTGAAGCCGGCGTCCACCGGCACCGGCCTGATCGCTGGTGGCGGCGTCCGTGCGGTGCTCGAGGCGGCGGGCGTCAAGAACGTGCTCACCAAGTCCATGGGCTCGAACAATCACATCGCGGTCGTCAATGCGACGATCGCCGCCCTGCGCCAACTGCGCCTGTCGGACGATATCGCGGCCATCCGCAAGGCCTGATCCTCCCCTCAACGTCTCTCATCCGAGTCGCGCCGACTCCTGCAGCCGGCGCGGCGACCCAACTAGGAATCCCATGAAACTTCACGAACTCAAGAATGTCCCCGGAGCCGTCCACCGCCGCAAGCGCGTGGGCTGTGGCGAGGGAAGCGGCCATGGCAAGACGTCCGGTCGCGGTGGCAAGGGCCAGACGGCCCGCTCTGGCGGCAGCATCCGCTCGGGCTTCGAAGGCGGTCAGATGCCCCTGTACCGCAAGCTCCCGCACCGCGGTTTCAATCAGGCGGCGTTCCGGACCGAACCGGCCGTGGTGAACGTCGGCGATCTCACCGGCCTCCCCGATGCCGCGACCGAGGTCAACGCGCAGGTCTTGGCCGATCATGGCCTGATCCGCGCCGGCGAGTCGTTCGTCAAGGTGCTTGGCGATGGCGAGTTGAAGCGCGCCCTCCGCGTCACCGCCGCTAAGTTCTCGGCTTCCGCCAAGGCGAAGATCGAGGCCGCTGGCGGCCAGGCGATCGTCGCCTGACGCCGACGGCGACGTCGCGGGGGCTTCGGCCCCCGCTGCCTTCCCGGCCCGTCCGGCCCTCCGTACCTCGGTTCCTGCTTTCCCACCCGTGTTTTCCGCCTTCACCAACTCCCTGAAGATCCCGGAGCTCCGCTCCCGCATCTTCTACACGCTGGCGCTGCTCTTCGTGGCGCGCGTGGGCGCGCACATCCCCCTGCCGGGCCTCGATCCGAAGCCGCTGCAGGCCTTCTTCGCCGACCAGACGGCTGGCGGAGCCAGCGCCCTCGTCGGCTTGTACAACATGTTCACGGGCGGTGCGCTCGTGAAGGGCGCTGTCTTCGCCTTGGGCATCATGCCCTACATCAGTGCCTCGATCATCTTCCAGCTGATGACCGCAGTGGTTCCGGCCCTCAGCCGTCTGCAGCAGGAGGGTGATGTCGGGCGGCAAAAGCTTACCCAGTACACGCGCTATGCGACGGTGGCGATCTGCCTGATCCAAGGCACGTTGCTCATCCTTGCCTTGGAGAATCCGGGGCGTCTCTTTCCCGGATACGACATCAATCAGTACGGTTCGATCGTCATCGTCAGCAAGGGCTGGTTCCTGATCACCTCGGTCATCTTTATGACCGCGGGCACGCTGATGCTCATGTGGCTCGGTGAGCAGATCACTCAGCGAGGCATTGGCAACGGCGTCTCTCTGCTCATCACCGTGGGCATCCTCGCCGACATTCCCGGTGCGGCCGCTGCGACCTACCAACTGTTCTTCGCCCCGGTCGGAGTCGCCCGGCTCGGCCTGCCGCAGGCGATCGTCATGGTGGGATTGTTCGTCACCGTCACGATGGGCATCATCATGGTGGTGCAGGGCCAGCGGAAGATCCCGGTCCAGTACGCCAAGCGCGTCGTGGGCAACAAGGTCATGGGGGGCCAGAGCTCCTTCCTGCCGCTCAAGGTCAACTATTCCGGCGTCATGCCCGTCATCTTTGCCAGCGCGATCCTGCTCTTCCCGCAGCAGATCTTTGCCCAACTCGGCGCCGCGATGAACTGGAAGTGGATGATCGAGTTCTCCAACAACCTGCTCCGCGGACACTGGTCGTATTACACGGTCATGGTCTTCCTGATCCTGTTCTTCAGCTACTTCTGGGTGTCGGTGATGTTCAAGCCGATCCAGATCGCCGATGACCTGAAGAAGTACGGCGGCTACATCCCCGGCGTGCGTCCCGGCGATCCGACGGCGCAGTTCCTCGACTTCATCATGACGCGTCTGACGCTGGCCGGAGCGATCTTCCTGACGGTGATCGCGGTCATGCCCGACGTGCTCTTGTTCGAGTTGAACGTCCCGCAGCGCATCGCGATTTTCTTCGGCGGCACGGGGATGTTGATCACCGTCGGCGTCGTTCTCGACACGATGCGGCAGATCGAGACGTTCCTCCTCCAGCGCCACTACGACGGCTTCCTCAAGAAGGGTCGTATCCGGGCGCGCAACCCCGGCATGCAGAGTCCGACCTCCGAGGCGCTTAGCTCGGAAGCCGTCATGAAGTTGGTGCTCCCTCTGTCCGGTCTCTTCCTGCTCGGATTGTCCATCTGGGCGTACCGGCAGTTCATGGGAAATTAGGCTTTACTCGGCGGTCCGGGCGCCTACGATCTTTCCTCTTGTGGTCTCGGAGTTCGGTGCCAAGTCGAAGCTAGTGATCCTTGGCCCGGTCTCTGGTGACCGAGATTTCAGTTTCCGTTCTTTGAATTTTATTGAGCACGTCTCTCCGGCCTCGTTGCTGAGTCCGGGGATTTCGCGATCCACGTCCCGCGGCCCATCGGCCGGCAAAGTGGACCCGGTCGCCGCGATGCGGCGCTGGTTTTGGTCGCGCAAACCCGATGCGGGATTCCTGTTGCAGGGATTCCCGGCTACGTTGCTCCAGGCAATGATCCTTGATGAGTGGCTGGCCGCGCGCGATGAAGCGCTCGACGCCGTCATCCTCGGTGATGAGACCTCCTTTGGGAGCGACCTCGCCGGGCACTACCGTCGCATGGGTATTCCGCTGGTGGCTCTCGCCGCTGGCCCTTCGCGATGATCCCGATCAAAAACGAGCGCCAGATCGCGCGCATGCGGGAAGCATGCGCGATTGCAGCCGATGTGCTGCAGGAGTTGAGGGCGCTTGTCCGGCCTGGAATCAGCACGCAGGATCTGGAGGAGGCGGGTCGCGATGCGATCGCGAAGCACGGCGCCAAGAGCGCCTGTTACGGATATCAGGTGGGAGCCCGGCGTTACCCGGCGCACACCTGCATCTCGGTGAACGAGGAGGTGGTGCACGGCATCCCTTCATTTCGGCGCATCCTGCGCGATGGCGATGTCGTCGCGATCGATGTGGTCGTCTCCCATCAGGGCTTCGTCGGCGACAATGCCGCGACCTATGCGGTGGGTGCGGTGTCTCCGCGGGTTCAGCAACTTCTGGCTGTGACCGAGCAGTCCCTGCGCCTTGCGATTGAGCAGGCGAGGGTGGGGAACCGGATCGCCGATATTTCCCAGGCGGTGCAACGCCACGTCGAGGCCAACGGTTTCAGCGTGGTGCGCGACATGGTTGGCCACGGGGTCGGCCTCGCGATGCACGAGGAACCGCAGATCCCGAACTTCGGCCGAGAGGTCCGCGACCGGATCCTCCCCGGCATGACGCTGGCGATCGAGCCCATGGTGAATTTGGGCGGCCATCGCACCCGGGTGCTCGCGGATGGGTGGACGATCGTCACGGCTGACGGATCGCCCTCCGCCCACTTCGAACACACCGTGCTCACGACCGAGGCCGGTCCGGAGATCCTGACCCGCCCGACCAACCTGCTCTTTCCGTTGCACGCCGCCTGAGGCGCTGCACCCCTTCACTTTCGTTCGTTTCCCTCCCTTTCGTCTCCAACCTTTTCCCACCAAACCCTCCCGTCCATCATGCCTCGTCTCCTTGGCGTTGAAATCCCCGCGAAGAAGAAAGTTTCCTACTCGCTTCGTTACATTTACGGCATCGGCCCGGTGCGTGCCGACCAGATCCTGCAGGAAGCAGGCATCGATCCGAACCTGCGGGCGCAGGAGCTGACTGAGGAGCACCTCAACAAGATCCTGCACATCATCACCGAGCACAAGTGGGTGGTGGAGGGCGACCTGCGCCGCGAGATCGCGGCGAATCTGAAGCGCCTGCAGGCGATCAACTGCTATCGTGGCATCCGCCACCGCCGCAGCCTCCCGGTGCGCGGCCAGCGCACGAGCACGAATGCCCGTACCCGCAAGGGCCCGCGCAAGACCGTGGGTGTCACCAAAGCCAAGGAATAATTTACCGTCATGGCCGAAGAAAAGTCAGCCCCCGCCAAGGAGAAGTCTGCGAAGTCCCCCGCCCCCGAGGGCGCCGCTCCCGCCGAGAAGAAGCCCGCCAAGGGCCCGAAGGCCGCCGCCCCGGCCACCGCTCCCGCCGGTGATGCCGCCGCAGCCGCCGCGCCCGCCAAGCCCGTGGAACTGGTGGGCGGGGTCGCCCGGCAACCGACCGCCGAGGAACTCCTCAAGGAGGAACTCGGAGCGATCAAGATCCGCAAGGCCAAGGGCTCGAAGAACGTCACTACGGGCTTCGTCAACGTCCTTGCCTCCTTCAACAACACCATCGTCTCGATCACCGACCTCAAGGGGCACGTGATCGCGTGGTCGAGCGCCGGCAAGTGCAACTTCCGCGGTTCACGCAAGTCCACCGCCTACGCCGCCCAGGTCGTCGCTCAGGATGCCGCCCGCAATGCGATGTCCCACGGCCTCAAGGACGTCGTCATCCGCGTCTCCGGTCCCGGCCTCGGCCGTGACAGCGCCGTCCGCGCCCTGCAGGCGATCGGACTTGAGATCACGTCGATCGTCGATGTCACTCCGATCCCGCACAACGGCTGCCGTCCGCGCAAGCGCCGCCGCGTCTAATCGGGCGGATCCACCTTCCTCTTCACCCTCTTAACCGCACAGGTTCATCATGGCCCGCTACACAGGTCCTACCACCCGCATGAGTCGTCGTTTCGGTCAGCCGATCTTCGGCGCGACCAAGGCGTACGAGCGTCGTCCCTTTCCCCCGGGCCAGCACGGCCCCAAGAACCGCCGCAAGCTGTCCGAATACGCCGTCGGCCTGAACGAAAAGCAAAAGCTCCGTTACATCTACGGGCTGCTGGAGCGCCAGTTCCGTCGCGTGTTCGAGATCGCCAAGGGCGAGCGCGGCGTCACCGGCGAGCGCTTCCTGCAGCTGCTCGAAACCCGCCTCGACAGCGTCGTCTACCTGCTCGGCTTCGCCAAGAGCCGCGCCGCCGCACGCCAGATGGTCAATCATGGCCATGTCCGCGTGAACGGTCACAAGGTCGACATCGCCAGCTACAACGTCCGCGCCGGCGAGGAGATCGAGATCAAGAACACGCCGAGCTCCCGCCAGATCGCCACCCGCAATCTTGAGGAGAACCGGATGCGCAACGTTCCCGGCTGGCTCACGCTCAATGCCGAGAACTTCAAGGCGGTGGTCAACCGCCTGCCGACCCGCGAGGAGATGGATCCCACGATCAACGAACAGCTGATCGTCGAGTTCTACTCCCGCTTCTGATCCGGTCCCGGTCCGGGGCGCCCAGGGTCCGCCGCCCGCCCCGCCTCCGGCCCGACAACCTCCACTTACTCATCCGCTCCCCGCCATGCCCAAACGCCTTGGAAAGTTCGAACTCCCGAACAAGCTCACCAAAGTCGAGGAAGGCGCCACCGCCACCTACGCCAAGTTCATCGCCGAGCCGTTCGAAGCCGGCTACGGACACACCGTCGGTAACTCCCTCCGCCGCGTTCTCCTGAGCTCCATCGAGGGCTCCGCCATCTCCTCCATCCGCATCGACGGTGTGAACCACGAGTTCCAGAGCGTCGATGGCGTCGTCGAGGACGTCACCGACATCGTCCTCAACCTGAAGAAGGTCCTCGTCGTCTCGCAGAAACGCGATCCTGTCACCCTCCAGATCAAGGTGAACCGCGACGGTCCGGTCACCGCCGCCGATATCCAGCCGGACTCGAACATTACGATCATCAATCCGGGTCAGGTCATCTGCACCCTCGATAAGCCTCGTTCGTTCTCCGCCGAAATCGAGATCAGGACGGGCCGTGGCTACTATCCCGGCGAGCAGAACAAGAAGGAAGACCAGGCGATCGGCGTCATCCCGATCGACTCTCTGTTCTCGCCGGTCAAGCTCGTCAAGTACTCGGTCGAGAACACCCGCGTGGGCCAGATCACCGACTACGACAAGCTCATCCTCGAGGTCTGGACCGACGGCCGCATCGCGCCCGATGAGGCGCTCAAGCAGTCCGCGTCGATCCTCAAGCACCACCTCGATGTCTTCGACCGCGTCAGCGATGAGGCCTACGAGTTCGAGAACCAGCAGTCCGAGGTCAGCGAGGAGCAGAACAAGCTCCGCAAGCTGCTCAACATGTCGGTCAACGAAATCGAGCTCTCCGTCCGCGCGGCAAACTGCCTCAACAACGCGAACATCACCACCGTCGGCGAACTCGCCATGAAGACGGAGCAGGAGATGCTCAAGTACCGCAACTTCGGCAAGAAGTCGCTCAACGAAATCAAGGAGAAGCTCGAGGCCCTCGGCCTGTCGCTCGGCATGAAGTTCGACGAGCGTCTCCTCGACACCAAGAAGGAAGCCTGAGTCCCGCCGCCGCCCGGTCGTCCTCGCGACTCCCGGAGCGGCGGAATCCTCCTTTTCCGGCCCTCGCGCCGCCCGCCGTCGCTCCACGCTGCGACCGGGTTGCCGATCGGGGGCCGAAACACCCACCACACCCATGCGTCATAACAAGCACCACGCTTCGCTCGGCGTCACGCGGGAACACCGCGCCGCCATGCTCTCCAATCTCGCGGTCTCCCTGATCGAGCACGGTCGGATCAAGACCACGCTGACCAAGGCGAAGGCCCTCCGTCCCTTCGTCGAGAAGGTCATCACCAAGGCCAAGAAGGCCGCGGTCGCCACCGAGAAGAAGGACAAGCTGCATCTCCGCCGCCTTGCCCTCCGCGATGTGCGTGACGAAGCCGCGATCGCCTCGCTCTTCGACGAGAAGTGCAAGGAGTTTGCCAATCGTCCGGGTGGCTACACCCGCATCTACAAGCTGAGCCAGCAGCGCCGCGGCGACGCCGCCGAGATGGCGTTGATCGAGTTCATCAAGGGGGACGATGTCGGCTACAAGAAGTCCAAGGGTCGCAAGGCCGCCAAGCCGGCCAAGGCCAGCGCGCCCGCCGAGGAAGCCCCTGCCGCCGCCGCACCGGCTGCCTCCGCCTGAGTCCGTCGGGGCCCGGAGCGGTCGTCCGTGTTCAAGCGCCGAACCTTGGTTCGGCGCTTTTTGTTCCCATCGCGCGCCGCGCTCCGGCTTGAGCCGGGCCGTGGCGCAAGTCATGCTCTCCCGCCGTGCTTGATTTCACCCATGCCGCCGTCGCCTACTGCCTCGCGGTCGCGCTCCTTTACCTGGGGCTTTGGGTGTACTACGACCGAATCCGGCCGCGTCGGCTCGCCCGGCCCGGTCGGCGGCATGCGTTCTTCTGCTCGCGCTGCCAGCGGCCCTACGAGGGTCCGCCCGGTGCCGAGACCGCTCCGTGCCCAACCTGCGGGAAGCCGCAGGGACGCCTGCGCTTCTAGGCGCTTGCCTCCGCCAGCACCCGGGTCACTCGTTCCTTAGCCCTGTCCGCCCCGCTCCATGAACCAGACGATCGCCGTCCTCGATTTCGGCTCCCAATACACGCAGGTCATCGCCCGCCGGATCCGCGAGTGCAACGTGTACTCCAAGATCTACCCGTACGGCACGTCCGCCGCCGCCCTTCGCGCCGACGGCGTCATTGGCATCATCCTGTCCGGGGGACCGAGCAGCGTGTTCGCCACAGGGGCCCCGATGCCGGACCGCGGGATCTTCGAACTCGGGGTCCCGGTTCTCGGCATCTGCTACGGCATCCAGCTCATGGGCCGCCTGCTCGGCGGCACCGTGGCGCGGGGCGAGCGGCGCGAGTACGGCAACGGCACGCTGCGGATTCAGCGCCCGGGCCGGCTCTTCGCCGCGCTGCCGCGACAGCTCACGGTCTGGAATTCCCACGGCGACAAACTCACCGCGCTGCCGCCGGGCTTTGTCGCGATCGGCACCACCGAGAATTCCCCGTTCGCCGCGATCGAGGATCGACGCCGCAATTTCTTTGGCATCCAGTTCCACCCCGAGGTCTCGCACTCCGAGCGCGGCGTCGACGTGCTCCGCAACTTCCTCGTCGGGGTCTGCGGCGCCCGGCAGGACTGGACCACCAAGGACTTCATCAAGCATTCCGTCGCCGACATCCGGACTGCGGTGGGCAAGTCCCGCGTTCTCCTCGGCCTGTCCGGCGGAGTCGATTCCTCCGTTGCCGCCGCGCTGATCCACGAGGCCATCGGCCGCCGGCTCACCTGCGTGTTCGTGGATAATGGGCTGCTGCGCAAGGGCGAGCGCGAGGCCGTCGAGGAACTGTACCGGAAGCATTTCCACATCGACGTGCGCGTCGTGGATGCATCCACGCTCTTCCTCCGCCGCCTGAAGGGCGTCACGGACCCGGAGCGCAAGCGCAAGATCATCGGCAACACGTTCGTCGAGGTGTTTGAACGCTCGCTGCGCAGCGTGGGTCCGGCCGAGTTCCTCGCCCAGGGCACGTTGTACCCGGATGTCATCGAGTCCGTCGCCATCGCCGGTAACCCGGCCGCCCTCATCAAGTCGCACCACAATGTCGGCGGCTTGCCCGAGCGCATGAAGCTCAAGTTGCTCGAACCGCTGCGCGAACTCTTCAAGGACGAGGTCCGCGCCGTCGGCTCCGCCCTCGGTCTGCCGCGCGAGGTGGTCTGGCGCCAGCCGTTCCCCGGCCCTGGGCTCGGGGTGCGCGTGGTCGGCGACATCACGCGCCAGCGCCTCGACGTGCTGCGCGAGGCGGATGCGATCGTGCAGGAGGAAATGATGGCCAGCGAGTGGTACTGGAAGGTCTGGCAGTCGTTCGCCGTCTACCTGCCGGTGAAGTCCGTCGGGGTCGTAGGGGATGAACGGAACTACGCCGACGTGATCGGCCTCCGCATCGTGGAGTCCCGCGATGCCATGACCGCCGACTGGAGCCGCCTTCCGTACGACCTCCTCCAGAAGATCTCCTCCCGCATCACCAACGAGGTTCGCGGGGTCTCACGCGTCGTCCTGGACATCAGCTCCAAGCCGCCCGCGACGATTGAGTGGGAGTGAGCGACGTCGCCGCCGAGTGTTCGTCGTTGCCGCGTCGGCGGCACCCCGCTTGGATGGTGATTGGTCGTTACCTTCCGTCCTGCCGTGCGCGTTCTCACTTACAACAACCGGACCTTCGCGTCGCAGCTGCGGGCCTTTGCCGACCCGGGCTCGACCTCCGCCACCGTCTCCACCTCCGTCGCCGCGATCCTCGCCGATGTGCGGCAGCGCGGCGATGAGGCGATCGTGGAGTATGTCGCGCGGTTCGACCGCGCCCGGCTGACGCCGACGGATTTCCGGGTCCCCGAAGCTGAACTGCAGGCCTCCGTCGTGCGGCTGCCCGCCGCCGACCGCCGGGCGATCCGGGCAGCGTTGGCAGCGGTTATGGCGTTCAACCGCCGGAGTCTCCCGAAGGGCTGGACGGCTCGGAACCTGCATGGGGCGCGCGTGGGGGAACGTCACTTCCCGCTCCAGCGCGTGGGGATTTACGTTCCGGGTGGACAGGTGCCGCTGGTGTCGACGGTGCTGATGACCGTGACCTTGGCGAAGATCGCGGGCTGTCCGGAGATCGCCGCGTTCACGCCGTCGAATGCTGAGGGGAAGGTCTCCGAGCACCTGCTCGCGGCTCTGGCCCTCGCCGGCGTGCGCGAGGTCTACCGGATTGGCGGGGTGCAGGCCGTGGCGGCGATGGCCTACGGCACCGCCACGATCCGACCGGTCGACAAGGTGTTCGGACCGGGCAACGCCTACGTCTGCGAGGCCAAGCGTCAGGTCTTCGGCACCATCGGGGTTGATTCACTCCCGGGCCCAAGCGAGGTGATGGTGATTGCCGATGACTCCGCGGTGCCCCACTACGCAGCCGCGGACCTGCTGGCGCAGGCCGAGCACGGGAGCGGCCGGGAAAAGATCTACCTTGTCGCCCCGTCGCGTCGCGTGATCGCGCGCATCGCCGCCGAGGTGGAGGAGCAACTGAAGACCCTGCCGCGGGCGGATCGCATCCGACCCGTGCTGGCGGAGGGATTTCTCGCCGTCGTCGTCCGTTCGCTTGATGACGCGGTGAAGGTCGCGAACCAGGTTGCGCCGGAGCATTTGGAACTCCTCGTGCGTCCCGACGCGCAGGTGCGTTTGACGCGGTCGATCACGACGGCGGGGGCGATCATGCGCGGCAACTTCACGCCCACGGCGGTGGGGGATTTCGCCGCGGGCCCGAGTCATGTTCTTCCCACTGGCGGCGCCGGGCGCTTCCTGAGCGGGCTGCGTGTCGCCGACTTCATGCGCCGGACGAGCATCTTGGCGTACGACCGGCGGAGCCTGCGCAAGGCGGCACCGGTGGTGGCCGCCTTCGCGGCGATGGAACAACTCGCGGCGCACGGCCGCTCGGTCGCCATCCGCGGCGAGTGAGCCGCACCGACTTCGGGTCTCCCATGTCCTCGCTCTCCGACCTCGTCCTCCCGCACATTGCGCGGCTCCACGCGTACACCCCGGGCCAGCAGCCGACGGAGTCCGGGTGGGTGAAGCTCAACACGAACGAGTCCGGCTACCCGCCCAGCCCCCGGGTGGCGGAGGCGATCCAGCGTGAGTTGGCGGAGGGCGGAGCGCGGCTGCGGCTGTACCCGAATCCCACCAGCGCGCCGGTGCGCGCGGCGGTCGCTGCCTATCACGGTCACGGTCTCAGTGCCGCGAATGTGCTTGTCGGCAATGGATCTGACGACGTGTTGAACCTGCTCGTCCGCTGTTTCGGGGGAGTGGCGGCGGCCACCGGGTTCACTTTTCCAAGCTATTCGCTCTACCCGGTGCTTGTCGGCATCCAGGACGGCCGGTCGGAGACCATTCCCTTTGATCGCAGCATGCGCCTGCCGGTGGCGCAGATCGCGGCCTCGACCGCGCGCGCGTTCTTCCTCACTTCTCCGAACGCACCCACCGGCGTCGCCTTCAGCCCGGCGGACGTCGAGGAACTCCTTGCCGCCTATCCGGGCGTGCTCGTCCTCGACGAGGCCTACGCGCCCTTCGCCCGTCACGACGGCGTGCCGCTGCTGGCTCGTCATCCGCGACTGGTGATCGTGCGGACCCTGTCGAAGGCCCATGCCCTGGCTGGGCTCCGAGTTGGCTACGCCTTGGCCCATCCGGAGATGATCGGCTTCCTGGACCGCATACGCGACAGCTACAACGTGAACCGGCTCTCGCAGGCGGGGGCGATCGCGGCGCTGGAGGACACGGTCTACTACACGGAGTTGATCGCGCGGGTCCGGGCGACCCGCGACCGTTGCTGGCGGGCTTGGACGGAAGGGTTCGGCTGGTTTGCTTACCCGTCGGAAGCCAACTTCATCTTTGTCGAACCGCGCAACGCACGGGGCGAGACCGGCGTCGCGGTGGCGCGCTCCCTCGATGAAGCGCTGCGAGCCCGGCGCATCCTCGTCCGCTCCTTCCCGAACCATCCCTTGACCGCCTCCTTCCTCCGCATCAGCGTTGGAACGGATGCGGACATGGCTGCCGTGGACGACGTCCTTCTCGCATGGCAAAAGCACGCTCACTGACCCTCTCGCGGAAGACTGCGGAGACCAATATCGCGTTGACCCTCTCGGTTGACGGCACCGGAGCGTCGTCGATCGACACGGGCATTCCCTTCTTCGATCACATGCTCACGCTGTTCGCGAAGCACGGCTTGTTCGACCTCGACCTGCGCTGCCGGGGCGACGTGGCGGTGGACTACCATCACACGGTCGAGGACGTGGGCTTGGTCCTAGGCGATGCCTTCCGTCAGGCCCTGGGCGACAAGCGCGGCATCCGGCGTTATGGGTTCTTCCTGCTCCCGATGGACGAGGCGCTCGCCCGGGTGGTGGTGGACCTCAGCGGGCGGGCCTGCCTCGTGTACGACGCCACGGTGCCGAATCCCTTCGTTCGCGACTTCAATCTCGTGCTGGTGAAGGAATTTGCGCGGGCGTTCAGCAATGCGCTGGCCTGCAACCTGCACGTGAAGCTCGAGTACGGTGAGGAGCCGCATCATGCCGCGGAGGCGATCTTCAAGGGACTGGCCAAGGCGCTGGACGTGGCGACCCAGATCGACCCTCGCGTGGCGGATCAGTTGCCCTCGACCAAGGGCACGCTCTAAGCCGCCCGGCTGGAGCGACGAGGAACGTCGGAACGACCCTGTCCCGTGATCGCGGTCATTGATACAGGCATTTGCAACCTGCGCAGCGTGACGAAGGCGCTGGAGGCGGCGGGGGGCCGGGTGACGGTCCTGCGGAGCCGCGCTGAGTTGGAGTCGACCGCGTGGCGCGGGTTGGTGCTGCCGGGGGTCGGCGCGTTGCGCGACTGTGTCGCCTCGCTCCGGCAGAGCGGGCTGGACGAAGGGGTGCGGCGCTGGATTGCGGCGGACCGATCCTTTCTTGGGGTTTGCCTCGGCATGCAGGCGCTCTTTGAGCGTTCGGAGGAGGGGGACACGCTGGGGCTGGGAGTCTTCGCCGGGGACGTAGTCCGGTTCCGTCTGCCGCCGGAGTTCAAGATCCCACACATGGGGTGGAATGCCGTGCGCTTCCTGCAGCCCGGGTCTCCCCTGGCGGCGGGATTACCGGAAGCGGGTGAGTCGTTCTACTTCGTCCACAGCTACCATTGCCGTCCCGTGGACCGCTCGCTGATCCTCGCTGAGTGCGACTACGGCGGCCCCTTATGCGCTGCCATTGGACGCGGGAGGGTGTTCGCGACCCAGTTTCACCCGGAGAAGAGCCAGACGGCGGGTCTGAGGATTTACGGGAATTTCGTGCGGCTGGTCGGCTCCTGACGCGGCCCAACATCCGCTAAAGCGCGGCGTGTCTCCCGCTTCTGTCTCCCCGGCATGTTACGCAGCGGGGAGACTTTGCTTTGCAAGCGGTGCGGATTTTGCTTCGGTCATCTGTATGCCCAAGACCGCCACCCTGAAAATCGACGACAAGGAGCTCAGCCTGCCCATCATTACCGGGGCGGAGAATGAGCGGGCGGTGGACATCTCGAAGCTCCGGGCGGAGACGGGCTACATCACGTTCGACGACGGCTTCGCCAATACCGGCTCGGCGCAGAGCACGATCACCTACATTGACGGCGAGCAGGGAATCCTGCGGTACCGCGGTTACCCGATCGAGCAACTCGCGGAGAAGTCCAACTTCATCGAGACCGCGTGGCTGGTGATCCACGGTGAGTTGCCCACCCCGGAGCAGCGGACTCACTTCTCGTCGCTGCTCACGCAGCATGCGCCCCTGCATCAGGGCATGACGCGGCTTTTTCAGGGTTTTCCCCCGTCCGCGCATCCGATGGCGGTGTTGTCCGCGCTGATGAACGCGCTGGGTTGCTATTCTCCGCACCTTGCGACCAACAACCACCAGCGCGATCTGGAGCACTTCGAGGAAGCGGTGGCGATCGCGATTTCTAAGGTGCGCACGATCGCCGCGCATTCGTACCGCATCAGCCGCGGCCTGCCGCTCAATCACCCGAAGCGGTCGCTCAGTTACTGCGACAACTTCCTCCACCTGATGTTCTCGGAGCCGTACAACGACTACGTTGCGACGCCCGAGGTGGCCTCGGCTCTCAACCTCTTCCTCCTGCTCCACGCGGACCACGAGCAGAACTGCTCCACGTCCACGGTGCGCATGGTGGCGTCGGCGGGCGCGAACCTCTTCGCCTCCGTCTCGGCCGGCGTCAATGCGCTCTGGGGCCCGCTGCACGGCGGCGCGAACATGGCGGTGATCGAGATGCTCAAGGCGATCCACGCCGAGGGCGACGACGGCACCAAGTTCATCGCGGCCGCCAAGTCCGGCAAGGGCGAGCGCCTGATGGGCTTCGGTCACCGCGTGTATAAGAACTACGATCCGCGCGCGAAGATCATCAAGACCAGCTTCTACAAGGCTCTTGCCTCCCTCGGCATCAAGGACGACCCGCTGCTCAACATCGCGATGAAGCTCGAGGAGGTGGCGCTGAGCGACGACTACTTCATTTCGCGGAAGCTCTACCCGAACGTCGACTTCTACTCGGGTCTGATCATGCGCGCCCTCGGCATCCCCGAGGAGATGTTCACGGTGATGTTCGCGATCGGCCGCATGCCGGGCTGGATCGCCCAGTGGCACGAGGTGGCTCGCAATCCCAAGCTCAAGATCTATCGCCCGCGGCAGATCTACGCGGGACATCCGCAGCGGGACTACGTGCCGACCAATCTGCGCGGCTGAGCGCGCCGACGCCGCTTCCGTCGCGGCGCCACTCATTCGCAGACGGGTTGTGCACGCGCCCGCCGCCCACGGAGTGGCGGCGCCCGGGTTAGCGCGGCGCTTCCGTCGACTTTTGCCGGAAGATCGCGTCCTGGGAAAGACCGGTCAGGTCCGTGATCGCCCGCACGAGCCGCCAGAGCGTGAACATCGTGATCGCCACGCTGGGGACGACGATCACGGGCCAGCTCCAGAGGTTCATCTGGGCCAGTTCCTCGTTGAAGGCCGAGGTCCCGCTGTCGCTGCGGATGAGGTGGCGGGCGAGGGCGAAGTTGAGCGCCGCACTGAGGGCGAAGCTGCCGGCCAGCCAGAATCCGGCCCGCCGCAGCGCACGGTCGAGCGGCTCGCGCGTGCCGCGGGCCGCCAGGGCCGCCTCAACCTGCTCCACGTCGATCACCTGGTCGTTGTAGAGCAATTGACGCACGAGGGGCACCTTGGAGCGCATCGACGCGAGGACGGAGACCCCAATGATGGCTGGAAGGGAGGCCTCCTTGACCGCGAACCAGAAACGGTCCAGCCGGATCAGGGCGAAGATGCCGGTGAGCAGGATGCTGAGAAATCCGATGATCGAAATGAAGTTGGCCTGCCGGCGGCGGACAAAGTCAGCGATCCCATACCCGATGGGAAACGCCAGTGCGATCAGCAGCCCCCAGACGGGGCCCAGACGCTCGGGCTTGCTCAGGGTCGAGAGCAGGATCGAGGGAAGGGCGACGTTGCAGACGAGGTTGAGGAGCAGGTTCTCCCGGGGAGGGCGCGGTCCGGACATGGACCCATGAAGGCGGAACGACTCGTCGCGGAAAGTGAAATCGGGGCACAGGGCTCTTTACCCTCCCGCGTTCTCCCGCCATAGTGCCGCCTGATGATTCTCCTCGGCGTCAACATCGACCACGCCGCCACCGTCCGGCAGGCGCGCTATCGGCAGCATTCCGCCACGGCGGGCGGGGCGGTGGAACCGGACCCGGTGGCTCTGGCGCTTGTCGCGGAGCGGGCCGGGGCCGACGGCATCACCGTGCACCTGCGCGAGGATCGCCGTCACATCCAGGAGCGGGACGTCTGGCGGCTGCGCGAGTGCATGGCCACCCGACTCAACCTCGAAATGGCCTGCACGCCGGCGATGACCGAATTCGCCCTGCGCCTGAAGCCGGACAGCGTCTGTCTCGTGCCGGAGAGCCGGGAGGAGGTCACGACCGAGGGCGGGCTCGATGTTGTGGGGCAGCGCGCCAAGGTCCAGGAGGTCGTCGAGGCCATGCGGGGTGCCGGCATCACGACGAGCCTCTTCATCGACCCGGACGCGTCGCAGATCGTCGCGGCGGCGGAGCTCCGTTCGCCTTGGATCGAGCTGCATACGGGCTCCTACGCGAACGCCTACCCGGCGGACCCTGCCGGGCGGGTTCGAGAGTGGCGGCGGCTCTGCGCGGGTGCGGATCGCGCGCACGGGCTCGGGCTGGTCGTCAACGCAGGCCACGGGATCAACTACGTCAACGTCACCGAGGTGCGCGGCCTGCCCCACCTGCACGAGTGCAACATCGGCCACAGCATCATCAGCCGTGCCCTCTACTTCAGCCTCGCCGAGGCGGTGGCGGAGATGCGCCGCCGCCTCAACGACGGGCTCCGCCCATGAACCTCGACCTCGTCCCCGGCGGCGTGCTGGTCGGCCTCGGCTCGGACCTCGTCGATGTCGACCGCATCCGCGGCGTCTGGGAACGTCAGGGGGAGCGCTTTCTCGAGCGCGTCTTCACCGCGGAGGAGCGTCAGTACTGTCTCAGGATGAAGTTCCCGCACAAGCACCTCGCGGCCCGGTTTGCCGCCAAGGAGGCGGTCTCCAAGGCCTTCTCGACCGGGATCGGTCCGCTCCTCTCGTGGAAGTCCGTGTCGGTGTACCATGGCGAACGGATGGACCCGCGCGTGCGCCTCGATGAGAAAGGTGAGGCCCTGCTGCGCGCCGCCGGTGCCACGCATGTGCTCCTCACGCTCGCGCACACCGATGGACAGGCGCTCGCGGTCGCGGCTCTGGTCCGCGCGGAGGGAGGACGGACATGAGCGTCGACGCCCCGTCCGAGCGTCCGTCGCGGACCGAGCTGTCGCGGGCTCCGTCGTGGATCCTGCTTGGGTTCGTGATCGGGGCGGTGTTCGTCCTCCTGCTCCGGCGCCAGTACCTGGTCGAGGAGGCGATGTTGAATCCCCCGGTTGCGGGAGCGGCGGCGATCGACGCGGCGGATGCCGAGGCCGCCTCACCCACGGCCGCTCGGGCGGGGGAACCGACCGCGCTGGCGTTCGACGCGGTCTGGCGGGCGTGGGGGCATCACGCCGTGTGGGTCGATGATTCCACGCAGGTGGCGTTGTGGAACGCCCAAAGCGGCGATTACCGCGACGCCTTCGAGGTCATAAGGAAAGGAGACGAGTTCTACTTCCGGCCCCTGTCCCGGTTGACGCGCCCCGTGGTGGATCGGGGCTTGGGCGTCGCCGCGCCCCTGCAGTTCACGGGTCCTCCCGTGGTTTCGCGCCGGCCATGAGTCCCCTGCCTTATCCCGAATCGGCTCCGGTCTTCTCCGCCGCGGAGGCGCAGGCGTGGGAGCAGGTGCGCTTCGCCGGTCCGGGCGGAGAGTCGGCGGAGTGGGAGGCGATGCAGGCGGCGGGAGCCGGGGTCGCGGCGGGCGTGCAGCGCGACCTCCGCGCGTGCGTCGGCGCCGGGTCGGGCGCGGGGGCGCGGATCCTCGTGCTGGTGGGCAAGGGGCACAACGGCGGCGACGCCTTGATCGCGGCGCAGTTGCTCCTTGCGGCGGTGAAGGGTGCGACGGCGGAGGTGTGCCTCGTCTTCGGTGAGCGGTCGCTTCGCCCGTTGGCCGCTCGTGCCTGGCGGGAGTTGCAATCGGCCGCTCCTGGCCGCGTGGTGCTTCGCGCGGCGGGTGCAGAGTGGAGCGGTACCTTCGCGGTCTGTCTCGATGGGGTGTTCGGTTTCTCCTTCCGTCCCCCGCTTCCGGCGGTGGCCCGTGAAGTCCTGATGCGGGCGAATGCGCTCCCCGTAGGGTTGCGCGCGGCGGTGGACCTGCCGAGCGGCTTGGGCGAACCCGGCGCGTTCCAGGCCGATGTCACGTACGCCACGGGCACCGTGAAGGAACCGGTGCTTTCCCTGCCCAACGCCGGCCGGGTGCGCTGGGTGGATCTCGACTGGAACCTCGCTGCGGCGGTGGTTTCCAGCACGACCCGTGTGCTTCGTCCGGCCGTCCTCGCACCGCTGACCCGGCTGCGCCCGGCGGCCGTCGATAAACGGTCGTTTGGTCACGTGGGCATCATTGCCGGCTCCCGCCTCTATCCCGGCGCGGCCTTGCTCGCGGTGCGGGCGGCGCTGCGCAGCGGGGTCGGACTCGTCTCCGCCTTCGTGCCGGAGTCGCTGGTGCCCGCATTCGCGGCGGCGGCGCCCGAGGCGATCTGGGTCGGTTGGCCGGAGACGCCGGAGGGGGGTCTCGCGTTGGAGGGGCTTCACCTGATCGCCCGGCGCGGCGAGCGGATCGACGCCTGGGTCGTCGGTCCAGGTCTGGGCCGGGAAGTGGAAACCCTGGCCGCCGTCGGGGAGTTTCTGGTCGCGGAGGTCCGACCGACGGTAATCGACGCGGACGCGCTGCAGGCTGATCTCGCCCGGGCCGGCAAGGGTGTCCGCATCCTGACGCCGCATGCCGGGGAATGGCAGCGGATCGCCGCCGGCTCCACCCCGGAGTCGTTCACGCGGTCCACTCCCCACGTGGTGGTGGCCAAGGGGCCCCTGACCCGTGTGGTCGCGGGTGGCGTGGCGCACGCCGTTCTGGCGGGAGGCCCCGTTCTTTCCCGCGGTGGCAGCGGCGATCTCCTTGCCGGGCTGATCGGCGGACTGCTCGCGCAGAGCCCGGACGACCCGCGGCGCGCGGCGGCGCGCGGAGCCCTCTGGCACGCCTTGGCGGCGGATCAACTCGCTCAAGACCGCGGCGAGGTGGCCGTAGCGACTGGCGACCTTCTCTCCTACCTCTCCCCGGCGTTACGGGCCCTTGGGTGAGGTTGCAGACGGTGTTTCCCCGGTTGAGGCCGGGGCGGCGGTGGACACGGATGCTCCGCCTGGCTCCGGCGAGGCAGCGGCCGGAAGGGAGGAGGGGACTTCCGTGACCGTCGGCGTCGGAGCCGCAGGCTCGCTGGGCGGCGGTGAGGACGAAGGCGGGACGGAGCGATCGATTTCGTGCCCAGACGGTCCAGCGGGATGGTCGCCGCTGTGATAGTCATGGGGGTAGTCGTGGTACGAGTCGTGCGCCGCCGGCTGACCACCCTGGTCGAAGGCGGGAGGAGGCGGGGGGGCGGGCAGCGGGCGGCGCGGCGGCGGAGGTTCCTCCATGGCCCGCTTGATCTCCTCCTCCACGCCGCTGGTCGCCTTTTTGAACTCTCGAATGGAGCGGGCGAGCCCGCGGGCGAAGTCCGGCAGGCTCTTGCCCCCGAAGAGCAGCAGCACGAGAACGAAGATCAGCAGCAGCTCCGGGCCGCCGATATCTCCGATGAGTGCGAATGCAGAGAGGAACATGGATGCGAGCGCCTGCGCGTGGGGAAAAGAATCTGCGCGGGACTTTTACGGCAGGCAAGTCTTTGGGCGGCCAACCCTGCGGGAGGTCAGGCGATCTCGACGGCGACGCTGAACGTGCCGGTTTGGCGGGGCTGCACCCAGTGGAGACCGACGCCGTGCTCGGCCGCATTGGGCGGCCCCATCCAAGGCTCCACGCAGAAGTAGGGCGCGTCCGGTGCTCCGGACCAGGTCACGACGGCGGCGTCCGGAGGTGGCGCTGGCTCGGTGCCGAGTTGCACGCGGACCTCGCCCGATGCGCTGCGGGGGCCAAACACCACGGTGCTCTGGCGAAGACCGAGATGAATCGCGTCGATCAACTCGGGGCGATCCATCGGCTCCTCGGCCGCGAACGCCGGACCTGGGGTTAGCTGGCCCGAGCTATCCTGCCGGACCGATCGGTTGGCCGGGATCCGGATGCCGTAGTCACCGCGCGTCAGACCCTCCTCCCATGGCACCGTGAAATAGAAGTGGTGGCCGGCGCTCCATGGGATCGGTCGGCGGTCGTGATTCTCGAGCGACAGCTCGCAGGTCAGGCGCGTGGGCGAGAAGCGGTAGGTGACCGCGAATTCGTAGGCGAACGGGTAGGCCTCGCGAGCGGCCTCGTCGGGCTCAAGCACTGCGGTGAATCCCAACTCGTGGCGGTGGGACACCTTGAACCGCCCCTGCCGCGCGATCCCGTGCATGGGCATGGGGCGCACCCGGCCCTCGGGATCCTTCCACTGATGGATGGCACCTTGGTGGAACGTGCGCGCGTTGAACGGGAAGAGGATGGGATTGCCGCCGCGGACCCGGGCCACGTCATCGAGCAAGGAAAGCTCCGGCCAGTAAATGACGTCGCGGATCGTACCGTCCGGGAGCGTGACGTTCCAGTTCAGCAGGCGGGCCCCAAGTTCGGGAAGAACAAGGAACGTCGACGCACCGACCGTCCAACGGCTGAGCGTGTGGCCGAGGTAGGGCACCGATTCCATGACAAGGGGAATAGAAGCTCGCTGCGCCGGGCGCCACGGGATTTATCGGAAAGATCGGACCTTTTTGGAGTTCCGATTACTTGCGCGGGCGGAAAACCGGCAATAGGTTGATCTTATGTCTGCTCGTTCCATCGCGGCGCGCACCGTCGCCGGTTGGTTGCTGGCCCTCCTTATTTCCGCCTTCGCTCGGGCGGGGGAGGCTTCGCCGTCCAACCCCGCGGTCTCCCCGGCACCGCCTCCCGCCGCTTCCGCGGCGGCCGGAACGACGCTCGCCGCGACGCCAACTAGGATCATGGTGATCCCGGTGAAGGAAGAGATCGCTTCGCCAGTCCTTTACATCATCCGTCGTGGGTTGAAGGAAGCGATTGACCAGAAGGCGGATGTGGTGGTGCTTGACATGAAGACTCCCGGCGGGGCGCTGGACGTCACCTTCGAGATCATGGAGGCGCTGGGTCGTTTTCCGGGGAAAACCGTGACCTACGTCAACACGGAGGCCATTTCTGCGGGTGCGTTCATTTCGGCGATGACGACGGAAATTTGGTTTGCGCCGACCGGCGTGATCGGGGCCGCTGCTCCCGTGCTCGCCGCGGGGGGGGAGATTGATGCGTCGATGAAGCAGAAGATCGTCAGCTACCTCCGTGCCCGCGTTCGCGCCGTCTCGGAGGGCAAGGGCTACCGCGGGGAGGTGATCTCCGCGATGATCGATGCCAACTATGAACTCAAGGTGGGCGACAAGGTCATCAAGCCCAAGGGCGAACTCCTGTCCCTGACTGCTTCGGAGGCCAACGAGCTCCATGGAGACCCGGCGCGACCGCTGCTCGGGGCCGGGACAGCGGCGACCTTGGACGAGTTGCTCACCCGGAAGCTCGGGGCAACGGAAGCAACGACCCGGCGGCTGGAGGTAACGTGGTCCGAAGACGTTGCGGTTTTCCTGAACTCGATTCGTCCCTTGCTTCTTGGCTTGGGACTCCTGCTTGCGTTCATTGAATTCAAGACTGCGGGCTTTGGGGTGTTTGGGGTTTCCGCTGCGGTGTTGCTGGCGGCCGTGTTCTTCGGCCACTACATCGCAGGTTTCTCCGGGTACGAGCCGGTCCTGATCTTCGTGCTTGGCCTGCTCGCCGTGATGGTGGAGTTGATCTTCTTCCCCGGTGTCGTCGTTCTGGCTGCCGGCGGACTGCTCCTCATGCTCGGCTCCCTCGTCTGGTCGATGGCCGATATCTGGCCCAACGAACCGATTACCTTCTCGGGGGAACTCTTTCTCGAGCCCATCGCGAACCTCGTCGCGGCCCTCGGCGTAGCCATGGTGCTCGGCCTGCTCCTGGCGCGGTTTCTGCCGCGCGGATGGATCTGGGACCGCATGGTGCTGGCGGCGAGCGTGGCGGGGGCCGCGCAGACGGCGGGTGGGGGGATCGCGACGGTGGAGGCTGCGAATAGCCTCATCGGTGCCAAGGGCGTGGCGGTGACGGCCCTTTACCCGAGCGGCCAGGTTGAAATCGAGGGTCAGCGCTACGAAGCACGCCTCGCGGTGGGCTCGGTGGAGCGCGGGGCGTCGGTGATCGTACGGGCGAGATCCGAGTTTGGACTTGTGGTGGAGGCGATTGAGTCATGAACGCGATCACCCTCCTCTTCACCGCCGGGATCCTGCTTCTCGCGTTCGAGGTCTTCGTCCCGGGGGCGATCCTTGGCATCCTTGGGGCGATCGCCCTCTTTGCCGGCGTCGTGATCGCCTTTGTCACTTACGGAGTGAGCGGCGGACTGGCGGCTGCCGCGATCGCGGTGGCGCTGATCGGCCTCATGCTCTTCATCGAATTCGTCGTCCTGCCCCGCACCAAATGGGGCCGGAGGATGTTCCTCGAGACGGCCATCACCGCGAACAGCCAGACGGCACCGAGCGAGGCGGACCTCGTCGGCCGCGCCGCCAAGGCCCTCACACCGCTCGTGCCCTCCGGCTTCGTCGAGGTGGACGGCCGCCGCTACGATGCCTTCTGCCGATCCGGGCCGGTGGCGAAGGGTGATCCGCTGCGCGTGGTCGCCGTCGAAAGTTTCCGTATCATCGTAACCAAAAACTAACTCCCATGGAAGTCCTCCGTTCCTCGTTCTTCTGGTTGGTGCTGATCCTCATCCCGGCACTGATCATCCTGTTCATCATCCTGTCGTTCTTCAGCGTGTGGCTGCGCGCCTGGCTCGCGGGTGCCTACGTGAGCTTCATCGATCTCGTCGCCATGCGGCTCCGGCAGGTGCCCTATGGGCTCGTGGTGGACGCCCGCATCACGGCGAAGAAGGCCGGGATCGACGTCGGCATCGATGCGATCGAGGCGCACTACCTCGCCGGAGGCAACGTGGTGCCGACGGTCCACGCGATCATCGCGGCCCAGAAGGCCGGCATCGAGTTGAGCTGGCAACGGGCCTGCGCAATCGACCTCGCCACCAAGGGCTCGGGAAAGAGCGTGGCCGAAGCGGTGCGGACCTCCGTTGATCCCAAGGTGATCGACTGCCCAAATCCCGAGGGCGGACGCTCCACGATTGATGGCGTGGCCAAGGACGGCATTCAGGTGAAGGTCAAGGCGCGCGTCACCGTGCGCACGAACCTCGATCGCTTCGTCGGCGGCGCCAAGGAGGATACCATCATCGCTCGCGTCGGCGAAGGCATCGTCACGACGATCGGCTCCGCCGAGAGTTACAAGACGGTGCTCGAACTGCCGGACAGCATTTCGAAGACGGTGCTTTCCCGCGGCCTCGATGTGGGCTCCGCGTTCGAGATTCTCTCCATCGACATCGCGGACGTGGACGTCGGCGAGAATGTCGGCGCCAAGCTGCAGGTCGCGCAGGCCGAGGCCAATAAGAACATGGCGCAGGCCCAGGCGGAAATCCGACGCGCCGCTGCGGTGGCGCTCGAGCAGGAAATGAAGGCCCGCATCCAAGAGATGCAGGCCAAGGTCGTCGAAGCGCAGGCGCAGGTTCCGCTCGCGATCGCCGAGGCTTTCCGGACCGGCAAGCTCGGGGTGATGGACTATTTCAAGATGGAGAACGTGCAGGCTGACACCGCGATGCGCCAGACGATCGCGCAGCCGGAGGCCAAGAAGTAAGGTCGGCCACCCGCAACGCCGGCCCGTCCGGGCCGGCAGTCTCCATGGATTGGATCTTCGACAACTTTCAAATCCTCATCGCGGTCGCCGGAGGCATCGCGTACTGGCTCAACCAGCGTCGCCGGGAGCGTGCCGGTGAGTCGGCGGACTACGACGGCGATGGGATTCCGGAGACGCCACCAACCGTGCGGCGTCTGGATCCAAACGAACCCGATCCGGTCGAGGTTGAACGCACCCGCCAGATTCAAGAGGAGATCCGGCGGAAGATCCTCGACCGGCGTGCAGGCGGCGACCCAGCCGACTTTGCTCCTCCCCCTCTGCCGACCGCCCCCGCTTCTCCGCGGATGCCCGAGTTGGTTCCTGCCGGCGAGTCGCCGCGGGCTCCTCGGCCCGTGGCGACTGAGCCGGTAGGGGAATTGCTCCGGCGCATGCTCGATCCTGAGGCTGAAGCCCGCGCGGAGGAGGAGAGACGGAGCCGGGAGCGGCAGCTTGCCTTGCAGGAACAGCTTCGCGCGATGGAGGAACAGAGCCGTCTCGAGCGCGAGAAGCTCGCGAGCCTGACCTCGACGCTGCGGAGTTCCCCAGCGGTGGACCGTTCCGTCGGGCCCGCTGGTGAACGCTCACGCGAGTCTTCCGTGGGCGAGGTGCTAAGGGATCCGCGCGGGCTGCGACGTGCCGTCCTTCTGCGCGAGGTGCTCGGCGTCCCCGTCGGTCTGCGCTGATCCGGATTGGGTCGGATCCGCCACCCGAGGTCCACCGTCCGGCTGGAGGGCTCGGCCTTCGCTGACCTGAGCCCTGCCGTCCGGCTTCGGATCGTGGCCTTGAGTCGCGGCCCGAGGTCGTGTCCGGAGCGGCCCAATCGCCCACTCAACGAACCTGCGATCCGGGTCGGGCTTATGGGCCCTTGATGACGGCCGATCGCACCGGCAGCCCATCCTTGCCCGGCGGCATCGGGTGGCGACGTTTTGCGATCTCCAACTGCACCGCTTCGGGCGGGTTGGCCTCGATCCGAAGCTGGCCCCGGTGGGGGATGGTGCGCTGTTCGCCGGCCGCCAGGCGGACGCGGAGCAAGACTTGACCATCGGTCGCTTGCGCGTCGGCAACCTGCGTCACCGTCACGGCCACCGGAGCGGAGGCAAACACGGTCAGGGTCGGCTCGCCCGCAAGCGGCTCCGTCACGATGCTGGGCGGTGCGGGTGCGGCGGCCGGGTTGCGCGGCGGTGCGTCTGAAGTAAGGAAGGAAATCCCGAAGATGAGCAGGATGACGACGCCGGCGAGGACGATGAGGGCGAGGACCGCCTTGATCACGAGGGCTCGATCAATCTGGGGCGCGGCGCCGGCGCGGGGACGGAATGTGGCGGGATTGTTCTCCGGCCCGCCAGCGGCGGCGGGCGCAGCCGAATCGCCGCCGGCGGCGGCACCGCTCACTTCGTCCCGGGCAGCCGGCTTCGCGGTCGCGACCGAGAGGTCCATCCGTCCCAGACTCTCCCGCTGGAGGTTGCGGCTCTTGGGCTCGTTCAGGCCGAGCCCCTTGTAATCGTTGACGATCCGGTCCGCCGGAAGTTTGAGGAACAGCGCGTAGGTCTTGAGAAATCCCCGCACGTAGATCTCCGGCAGCCGCAGATCGAACTGGTTGCTCTCGAACTTGTGCAGGTATTCGCCGCGAACCTTCGTCGCCTCCGACGCCTCGCGGATCGACACGCCCTTCCGCTTGCGGGCTTCCTCAAGGCGTTCGCCGATCGTCTGCATGGGTTTCAGTAAGGGGAATTGCGGTCAGGAGGAAAGGCGGAAGTCGAGGCCCCCGGGCGGAGGCCCGCCGTCAGCGGAGGGAGCAATCGGCGCCGGATAACCGATGACGACGATCGGGCCACGGGCGGTAGGGAACGGGTAATAGGTGACGGCCGAAGGCGGAGGGCGAAAAGGGCGGACGCAGGGTTCGAAGATGGGCGTAATGCTAGAGGTTGTCCAGATCGACCAAGATCTCGCGCGGGCTGGATCCGTTCTCCGGGCCGACGATTCCCTTGTCCTCCATCAGATCCATGAGCCGTGCCGCCCGGTTGTAGCCGATGCGGAGCCGCCGCTGGATCATCGAGGTCGAGGCCCGGCGCGTTGAGCGGAGCACGTCGAGGGCCTGGCGGTACAACTCCTCGTCGTCCCCGAGATCGCCGTCGGTCTCACCCTCCTCGCCCTCGTCCTCCTCGCGGGCCGCGCGATCAATCTGGGCCTGCACGTCGCTGGCGAACACCGGCGGACCGTTCTTGCGCATGAAGGCTACGACCTCGTGCACCTCCTCGTCGGAGACGAACGCCCCCTGGGCCCGGACCAGCCGCGACGTACCGGGCGGCGAAAACAGCATGTCGCCGCGTCCGATGAGCGTGTCGGCGCCCTTCGTGTCGAGGATGGTGCGGGAGTCGACCTGCGAGGCGACTTGGAAGGCGATGCGGGACGGCAGGTTCGCCTTGATCACGCCGGTGATGACGTTCACGGAGGGCCGTTGCGTGGCGATGATCAGGTGGATGCCGGCGGCGCGGGCCAGCTGGGCGAGGCGGGCGATGCTCGTTTCGATTTCTGCCGCGGCGACCATCATCAGGTCGGCGAGTTCGTCGATGATGGCGACGATGTAGGGCAGCCGCTCCGGCACCTCGATGCCGTCATCGGCGGCCGGATCGATTCCCGCGAGCGCTCCCTGGGCGTCCGGCGCGGCGGGTTCCTCGGCGACGCCGGGTTTCCGGCGGCCGTTGAAGCCGACGATGTTGCGGACCCCCACCTTGGCGAACACCTGGTAGCGCTGCTCCATCTCGCCGAGCAGCCACTTCAGCGCGGCGGGCACTTTCTTGGGCTCGGTGACCACCGGGATGAGCATGTGGGGCAGCGAGTTGAACACCTTCAACTCAACGATCTTGGGATCCACCATGAGCAGGCGGAGGTCCTTCGGGCTCTTGGAGTACAGGATCGAGGCGATGATCGAGTTGATGCAGACCGACTTCCCGGAGCCGGTGGCGCCGGCGATGAGGAGGTGGGGCATCTTGGTGAGGTCCGAGACGATCGGCTTGCCGGACACATCCTTGCCGAGCGCGATGGGGATCTCTCCCCGGGTGAGGGCGGCGCTCCAGTCCTCGCTCTCAAGGATCTCGCGCATGCCCACCGGTGTCGGATGCTGGTTGGGCACCTCGACGCCGACCGCGGCCTTGCCGGGGATCGGAGCGAGGATGCGCACGGACTGTGCGCGCATGCCGAGCGCGATGTTCTTGTCGAGGCCGGCGATCTTCTCGACGCGCACGCCCGGTGCCGGCACGACCTCGTAGCGGGTGATGACGGGCCCGACGTGGATCTCGCCGAGCGAGACCTGCACGCCGAACTCCCCGAGGATGCGGAGCAGGTTTTCGGCGTTGCGCCGGTGTTCCTCCTCGGAATTTTCCGCCGCCAGCGGAGCCTGTTCGCGCAGGAGGGCGAGGGGCGGGAACTGGTAGCCCTCGTCGCTGACCGGGGCCACGGTCGTGCGGGCCTTCTTGGGTTGCTCGGGCTTGACGATGTTGAGTTCCAACCGGCCCGTGACATCAGCCCCGGGAGCCTCATCCGCCAAGGGTGGCTCGGGCGGAGGGCGTGGGGATGGAGTGGGCGAGGGTCGGGGAGCCGACTCCGCCGCGGGCGGGAGATCGCCCTCTTCCGGCTGCGCGGCATCGAGCGGGATGATCGAGTCGGCCTGCCCGCCGGCATGCGGCTCCGGCGGGGGAAGGGGATCTGGCTCGGGAGGCTGGGCGGGCGGGGAAACGGCGGCATCCGCCGCACTCGCCGCGGGGGCCTTGCGGGCCGCCGAGAGGCCGGACAGCACGTCACCGCTCCCTGATCGGGAGCGCCCGCTGGCGGCGCCGCCATCCTTGGCGGGTGCGGCCTTGGCCGCTTGGCGGGACGCCTCCAGGCGGGCGGCCTGCTCGCTGCGGCGGGCTTCTTCCAGCAGGGCCCTCCGCTCGGCGCGGACCCGGGCGTGCTCCGCCAGCCACGCGTTCAGGCCTGCGATCAGGCGGTCGAGATCGGCCGAGATGTCCTTGGAAAAGATGAACAGCAGGCTCAGTCCGTACAGGAGGCCGAGCAGGACGAGGGATCCGAAGACGCCCAGCGTCTCCTTGAAGGCCCCTCCGTAGACCAAACGTCCCAGCAAACCCCCGGTGCCTTGGGGAAAGTACTGCGAGACGCCAAAGCTTTCCCACATCGCCCAAAGCGAAGAGAAGGAGAGGATGGCGAGCGCCATGGCGATCGCCCTCGTCAGCGCCAGTCGGCGCGCGTTGCGGACCGCCACCCAGGCGGACCAGAGGAGCAGGACGGGGACCAGCCACGTGCTCACGCCGATCCAGTGGAGGGTCCAGTAAGCCACCGTCGACCCAAAGAAGCCGACCAAGTTGCGCTCGGTGGGGTGGGTGGTGATCCAGAGGCTCTGCGCCGGGGAGTAGTCGAGGAAGGCGACCGTCAGCAACGCTCCGATGAGCAGGAAGCCAAGAGCCGCCACCCAGTTGGGCTGGTAGCGGACGCCTTGCAGGGCGGGCCCCCGCTTTGGGTTTGAACTCACAGGTTTGGGCATCTGGTCTTGGGCTCCTTCGGCGCGTCGGCAAGGGCAGCAGGGTTCGCCTGCAAACGCAATCCCGGCCCGCCGTTTCGCCTTCTTCCTTTCGGCCCGCTTCCCTCCCGCCTTCGCCTCCTTCCATGAACGAACTGCTGCGCTTCCAACCTCTCTATCAGGACCGCGTCTGGGGCGGTCGGGCTCTTGAGTCCGCCCTCGGCCGGACGCTGCCTCCTGACCGCCCGATCGGCGAGAGTTGGGAACTCGTCGATCGTCCGGAGGCCCAGTCCGTCGTCGTCGGAGGCGCCTTCCACGGGCGAACGCTCCGCTCCGTGCTCGAGTCCGATGCCGCCGCCATCATGGGCCCGCGTTTCCCGGCCCATCGGCCCTTTCCGCTCCTCGTAAAGTGGCTGGACTGCCGGGAGCGGCTTAGCCTTCAGGTCCATCCGCCCGCCGATCTCGCTCCCACCCTCCGCGGGGAACCGAAGACCGAGAACTGGTACATCGCCGCTGCCGCTCCCGGAGCGGGCTTGCTGGTCGGCCTCCGCCGCGGCGTCACCCGCGGCCAATTCGCCCAAGCCCTCGCCGAGAACCGGCTCGAGGACTGCGTCCATCGCTTCGGCGTTCAGGAGGGTGACTCGATCCTCGTCCGCAGCGGCACTCTCCACGCCATCGACGGCGGCAACCTCATCCTCGAAATCCAGCAAAACTCCGATACCACCTACCGGGTCTACGATTGGGGCCGGGTCGGATTGGATGGAAAGCCACGACAAATGCACGTCGCCGAGTCCTTGGCGTCGATCAACTGGAATGACTTCGAGCCGGATCCCGTGCGTGGGGCTCCCGAGGCGGCGGTGATCGCGGAGGCGGCGGAGTTTCGCATTCGCAGGGTGCCATTGGCCGCAGGGGAAGCACTCGAACTCAGGGCGGGCGAGGAGCCGCGTCTCGTCAGCGTCGTGGCGGGTGAGGTGGCCGTGGAGGGGGACTCCGCCTCGGCCGGTTCGATCCTGCGGCGGGGGGACAACGCACTCGCCCCCTATTGCGCTCAGTTTACATTTCGAGCCATGGTCGCGTCGGTGCTGCTAATCACCGACCGCTTTGCGGCATGACGTTTCTGACGGTGGCGCAAGGCGCAGGGTCCGGGAATTCGGTCGCGACGAGGGCCTGGCGGAAACCCCCGCCGGCGGCGTTCCTGTCGGCAGTGTGTCGTGACGTGCTTTCCGGCGCTTGAAGAAAGTCCGAACCCGTAGTTGTTTTGTCGTTTGCCTATGAATTCGTCTGATCACACCGGTTCCGCATCCGCCTCCGGGGCGGAATCCTCCGCCGCGCCGGGCGCTCCGGCCGCGGGCGACGCAACCGTTCCCTCCGCGGCCAGCGACGTGGCCAAGTGGGAGGCTGACCTTGCCGCAGCGCGCAAGGAGGCGGCGGAACACTACGATCGCTACCTGCGGGTGGCGGCTGACTTCGAGAATGCCCGCAAGCGCACGATCCGGGAGAAGGAAGAGCTCCGCCAGTTCGCGGCGGCGCGGGTGCTCGAGGACCTGATTCCGGTTCTGGACAGCTTGGCGCTGGCGGTGGGAGCCGCCAAGGCGCCGAACGCCGACCTCAAGTCGCTGATCGGCGGGGTCGACATGGTCCTGACTCAAGCCAAGGCGGCGCTCAGCCAGCACGGCCTGAAGGAACTCAACCCGGTGGCCCAGCCCTTCGACCCGAACCTTCACGAGTCGATCGCGGTCCAACCCAGCGCGGACGTGCCCGAAGGGGCTGTCGCCACGGTGGTCCGGACCGGTTACAGCCTCCATGGCCGGGTGCTTCGACCCGCCAGCGTGATCCTTTCGTCGGGCCCGCAGGCCCCGGCGAGCGCGAGCTGACCCGAATCCTTCCATGGCCAAGCAGGACTACTACGAATTGCTCGGGGTTGAGAAGGGCGTCTCCGAGGAGGACCTGAAGAAGGCCTACCGCAAGAAGGCGGTGCAGTATCACCCGGACAAGAATCCCGGCAACAAGGAGGCCGAGGAGATGTTCAAGAAGATCTCCCAAGCCTATGAGGTGCTGAAGGACCCGGAGAAGCGGGCGGCCTACGATCGCTTCGGTCCGGCTGCCTTCGAGGGTGGGGGAGCCGGCGGCGGTCCCCGCGGCCCGGGCGCGGGGGGCGGCTTCCACGATCCCTTCGACATTTTCCGAGAAGTCTTCGGTGGACGGGGCGGTGGCGGCGGCGGGGGCTTCGACGAGATGTTCGGG
>Ga0172367_10000230_pt1 | contig 85610 bp, 62 predicted proteins | sample Lak10m_FD_114542 | JGI IMG/M metagenome (GOLD analysis project Ga0172367, IMG submission 114542) | Freshwater microbial communities from Kabuno Bay, South-Kivu, Congo - kab_022012_10m | ecosystem: Environmental > Aquatic > Freshwater > Lake | place: Democratic Republic of the Congo: South-Kivu... | reverse complement strand
CGGACTGCCTCGTGTTTGTCGAGGTAAAGACCCGCTCCTCCGAGCGGTGGACGCGGCCCGCTGCGGCCGTGAACGCGCGCAAGAAGCGGCTGCTCTCGCAGGCCGCGATGGACTACCTGCGCCTGCTGAAGGACCCACGGGTGAAAATCCGCTTCGACATCGTCGAGGTGTTGCTGGCCGATGGCACAGTGCGGGAGGTCCGGCACCTGCCAAACACGTTTTCCCTGTCACCTCCCTACCGGCACGGATGACGCAAAAAAGAACCGCCGGCGCAGGGCCGGCGGTTGCAAAGGCAAGGGGTGGGCCAGCAACGCTCAGGGCTTGTCGTATTCGCCCAGTTTGCGCAGCCAGATGTTGCGGAAGCGCATGGGGTTGCTGTGATCCTGCAACTGGATGAAGACTTCCGGCGGGTGGGGCTTGCTGTAGTCCCCATTGCGCTGGTGGGGCGTGTTGCCCTGGTATTCCTTGCGGTGATGGACCACGACGCCGTTGTGAATGACCGTGACGGCGGCTTTCTTGGCGATCTTGCCCTCGGCGTCCCAGCGGGGTGACTCGAAGACGATGTCATAGCTCTGCCATTCGCCCGGCTTTTTGCTGGCGTTCACGAGCGGAGGCGACTGGCCGTAAAGCGCGGCGCACTGGCCGTCGGGATAGGTTGGGTTCTCGTAGGAGTCCAGCACCTGCACTTCGTAGATGCCGTTGAAGAGCACCCCGCTGTTGCCCCGGCCCTGGCTGTTGCCCTCCACTTTCGCGGGCGTGGCAAACTCCAGGTGGAGCTGGAAGTCGGCAAACTTGTCGCGCGTCTGGATGCTGCCGCTCTTGGGCGCCACCTCCATGTAACCGCCCTCAATCTTCCACGCGGCGTCGCCTTTCGGCCCGCTCCACTTGGAGAGGTCCTTGCCGTCGAAGAGCACGATGGCGTCCGAGGGCGGCGGGGCCTGGTGGCTGAAGGTCGCGGCGGGCGTGACGACCCGGGGAACCGGCCGGTCACCGTCATGGACATGCCACTTGGTTCCGGGGATCAGGGGCGTGGTGGTGTAGCCGATGCCTTTCTTGGCCGCGTCGGCAGCCGTCAGGGCAACGGCAGCGCCGACCACGAAGGTGGAAACTATGAACTTGGGAGTTAGGAGACGCTTGAGCATGCCGGCATGATTTCGGGGGGGCTGGAAAACGCAAGCCAGTTCCGTCCCGCCCGCCGGAGTCGCGAGGCTCCGGGCCCAAATCCATGCTTGCAATGCCCCTTTGCTTGGCTAGTTTCCCGCCTCCGCTGCGGGATCGTTTGCCGCGCGGAGCGTTTCAATCCACACATTTTATGGCCAACGTAACTGAAATCCGCAAGGGCATGGCGATCCGCCAGGGCGGCGACGTCGTCGTCGTGACCGATGTCACCCACCGCACCCCCGGCAACCTCCGCGCCTTCGTGCAGATCGCGATGCGCAGCATCAAGACCGGCAAGACTTCCGAACTGCGCTTTGCCTCCGGTGAAAAGGTGGAAGTCGTCCCCATGATGACCACCAAGATGGAGTTCAGCTACAAGGACGGCCAGGACTACGTCTTCACCAACCCCGAGACCTACGAGACCGTCACCCTGCCCCCCGAGCTGGTCGGCGACTGCAAGAACTACCTCGTCGAAAACGGCCAGGTGACGATGATCTTCGTCGAGGACAAGGCCGTCTCCGTCGAGCTTCCGGCCAGCGTGATCCTGACCGTGACCGACTCACCCGAGGGCATCCGCGGCGACAGCGCCAACAACGTGCAAAAGCCCGCCACCCTCGAAACCGGCGTGGCCATCCAGGTGCCCCTGTTCATCAAGACCGGCGAGAAGATCAAGGTGGACACCCGCACCGGCAAATACATGGAGCGCGCCTAAGTTAAGCCTCCAAGTCCCCTTCCCCACGGCCCGCCGCAACCGGCGGGCCGTTTTGCTTTTCCGCCTCAACGTGCCTCGATCCACGCCCGCTGCGCATACCGCTCCCGCACCAGGCGCCGGGTGGCCTCCTCCGGCCAGGGCAACGTTGACAGCTCCGCCCCCCACGCCGCCCGCAGCGCCTCCTTCACCGTGTCCGCCGCCAACGGCAGGTTGACCAAAAACTCCGCGTGCGGTCGCGCTGCGCGATACGCCGGCTGCCGCGAGGGCAGCGGCAGGCACCGCGCGACCAGCCCCAGATCGAAGCCGAGCAGGAACGTGCCGTGAAACAGCAGGTGCGTGCGACCGCGCCGCTGGGCGTTGCCGGAGCACTTGCGCCCGCGCCAGACCAGATCCGTATCCCCGGCGCTGGCGACCGCCTCTCCCAGCCGCGCACTCAACGCGGCAGCCAACCGGCGGAGGATGAAGGCATTCGTGCCGCCCACCGTGCCCAACTCCGGCGCGAGGGCCACCGGCAGCACGAGCGAGTAGTTCAAACAGCCCGGCCCCAGCACCACCGTCCCGCCCCCGCTGCACCGGCGCAACACCGGCACGCCTGCGGCCGCGCAGGCCGCGAGGTTGACCTCCCGCGCCACCGTGTTCGCGTAACCGACCACCACGCACGGCGCCGGGGACTCCCAGAACCGCAGCGCCGCGTCCCCATGAGCGGCGCAGTCCGCCAGCAACGCCTCGTCACAGGCGAGGTTCTCGGCGGGCGTGGGCAAGGTGAGGTTCAGCAGGCGCAAGTGCGGGGATTCAAACACGGGCACCGATCAGCGCAAAGCCCGACAAAGAAAAACCGGCAGGCCATTGCTGGCCTGCCGGTGTTGAGCCGGACGGTTTGCCGGGAATTACTTGTCGATCTCGGCGGCGTCGAAGGCGTGCTGGAGCGCGACGAGGTCTTCGCCGGGCTTGAGCGCGTCGAGGATCTTCTGCTCTTCCTTGAGCTGCTCGGGGCTGTAGTTGGCGGCCTTGATGGAGAGGCCGATGCGGCGCTCGCCCCGGTCAATCTTGATGACGCGGGCGGTGACTTCCTGGCCGATGTTGAGGACGTTCTTGATCTTGTCCACGCGGTCCTCGCTGATCTGGCTGATGTGGACGAGGCCGTCGATGTCATGGGCCAGGCCGATGAAGGCACCGAAGCTGGCGAGCTTGGTGACCTTGCCGGTGACGAGATCGCCGACCTTGTAGTGCTGGTCAATGGCCGACCACGGGTCGTTGCCGAGCTGTTTCATGCCCAGCGAAATGCGCTGGTTGGCCTTGTCGATTTCGAGCACGACCGCCTCGACCTCGTCGCCCTTCTGGAAGACTTCGGACGGGTGGTTGATCTTGCGGGTCCAGGAGATGTCCGAAACGTGCACCATGCCGTCGAGACCCTCTTCGAGTTCGACGAAGGCACCGTAGCTGGTGAGGTTGCGGACCTTGCCCTTGATCTTGGTGCCGGGGGGATACTTGGCCTGCGCGGCTTCCCACGGGTTGGATTCGAGCTGGCGGATGCCGAGGGAGATCTTCTGCTCGTCGCGGTTGATGCCGAGCACGACCGCCTCGACTTCCTGACCGGGCTTGAGGACGTCCGAGGGCTTGGCGATGCGCTTGGTCCAGGACAGCTCGGTGACGTGGACGAGGCCTTCGACGCCGGGCTCGAGCTCCACAAACGCGCCGTAAGCGACGAGGTTGACGACCTTGCCCTTGACCTTCGCGCCGACGGGGAACTTGCTTTCGATGGCTTCCCACGGGTTGGCGAGCTTCTGCTTGAGGCCGAGGCTGACGCGTTCCTTTTCCTTGTTCACGTCGAGCACGACCACGTCGAGCTCCTGGCCGACCTTGAGGATCTCGCTCGGATGACCGATGCGGCCCCAGCTCATGTCGGTGATGTGCAGCAAGCCGTCGAGGCCGTTGAGGTCAATGAACGCGCCGAAGTCGGTGATGTTCTTGACGGTGCCCTTGCGGATGTCGCCCGGGGTCATCTCGGTGAAGAGCTTGGCACGGCGCTCGGCGCGCTCGGCCTCGATCAGCTCGCGGCGCGAGAGGACGATGTTGCGGCGGTCCTCGTTGATCTTGACGACCTTGAAGTCATAGATGTTGCCGACCATGCCGGCGACATTCTTGGGCTGGATGACATCGATCTGCGACGCGGGCAGGAAGGCTTCGACGCCGATGTTGACGATGAGGCCACCCTTGACGACGGCCTTGACCTTGCCGGCGATGGTGCCGCCTTCGCGGCAGATGGTCTGGATGCGGTCCCAGTTCTTCTTGAACTCGGCCTGTTCATGCGACAGGACGACCATGCCGTCCTTGTCCTCCAACTTCTCGATGAGGACGTCAATCTCATCGCCGACCTTGATCGCTTCGGGGTCCAGGAATTCGGCCCGGGGGACGACGCCCTCGGACTTGTAGCCGATGTCCACGAGGACTTCACGGGGACGGACTTCGAGGACGATGCCTTTGACGATTTCACCTGCGGCAAAGCGCTTGGCGCTCATCCGCATGGCTTCTGCCATGGTTAACATAACTGCTTGTGTATGACTGCGGGAGACAAGGCGGGCGATAGCCCGGCGAGGCTCCATTGCCTAACGACCGACGTTGCAGGGCAACGGAGGTTAAGGGTTAGGTTGCGTGTTTACCGACGTTTCTCAGCCTAAGTGAACATCCGCACTCGCGGCGTTCAGGCGGGGCGGACAGTAGCGGTCACCTGCCCGCTGGCAAGGGTTTTCCGGGCCGGCTGGCAATATCGCGGGACTCCTCGTTGGTTGGCCACCCCCATCGCCTGACCCCGGGACAGGTTAGGCTACGGCTTTTCTTGCTGCCAGCGGACAGCTAGACGGGTTAGGCTCGCCGCACTATGAGCACGACCCCGGAACAGCTTTGGCAACGGTTTCAAAGGCATTACAGCGAATTTCCCACCCTTGGGCTCGCCCTGGACTTGAGCCGGATGAACTTCGGGGAAGATTTTCTGACCACGATGGAGCCGCGCCTGAAGAGGGCCTTCACCGCGATGGCCGAGTTGGAAAAGGGTGCCATCGCCAACCCCGACGAGAAACGGATGGTCGGTCACTATTGGCTGAGAAATTCGGCGTTGGCCCCGTCGGCGGATCTGGCGCGTGAGATCACCACCACCCTAGCCGCCGTGGAGCAATTTGCAAACGAGGTGCATGCCGGCGCGGTGGCGGGCACAGGCGGACCCTTTCGGCGTGTGCTGGTGGTGGGGATCGGCGGCTCGGCGCTGGGGCCGCAGTTTGTAGCCAACGCGCTGGGCCAGCCGGACCGTGATCGCATGACCGTTCACTTCTTCGACAACACCGACCCGGACGGGATGGACAAGGTGCTTGCGGCGATCGGCGGCGACCTGGACCGAACCTTGACCGTGGTGATTTCCAAATCAGGCGGCACCAAGGAGACGCGGAACGGGATGCTGGAGGCAAAGGCGGCCTACGAGCGGGCGGGCCTGCGGTTTGAGCCACACGCCGCCGCCGTTACCGGCGTCGGCAGCGAGCTCGACAAGTATGCGGAGAAGCACGGCTGGCTCCGGCGTTTCCCGATGTGGGATTGGGTGGGCGGCCGCACGAGCGAGCTGTCCGCCGTCGGCCTGTTGCCCGCCGCATTGCAGGGCCTCGCCATCCGCGAAATGCTCGCGGGTGCCAAGGCGTGCGACGACGTGACCCGGGTGCCTGAGCTGACCAAGAACCCCGCCGCGCAGCTGGCCTTGATGTGGTTTTATGCGGGTAACGGCCGGGGGGCAAAGGACATGGTGGTGCTGCCCTACAAGGACCGTCTCGAGCTATTCTCCAAATATCTCCAGCAGCTCATCATGGAATCGCTGGGCAAGGAATTGGATCTGGCCGGCAACGTCGTCAATCAGGGCCTGTCCGTTTACGGGAACAAGGGCAGCACGGACCAGCACGCCTACGTGCAGCAGCTGCGCGAGGGCGTGCTGAACTTCTTTGTCACCTTCATCGAGGTGCTGGCCGACCGTGCGGGCGACAGCATCGAGGTGGAGCCAAACACAACGAGCGGCGACTTCCTCACCGGCTTCCTGCTTGGCACGCGCGCGGCCCTGCACGAGAAGGGCCGCGAGTCCATCACCCTGACCGTGAAGGAAGTTTCGCCTTTCACGATCGGCGTGCTGATTGCGCTGTTTGAACGTGCCGTGGGCCTCTACGCGTCGCTCGTGAACATCAACGCCTACCACCAGCCCGGCGTCGAGGCCGGCAAGAAAGCGGCGGGCACGGTGTTGTCGTTACAGCAGAAGCTCATTGCACACCTCGCGGCCAACCCCGGCAAAGCCTTCACCGTGGCGGAGCTTGCCGTGGCCATCGGCGCACGGGGACAGGAGGAAACGCTCTTCAAGGTGGGCGCGCACCTGGCGGCGAACGTCGGGCGCGGCGTTCACAAATCCGGGGGACCGGCACCGGCGGAGGCCCGGTTCGCAGCGAACTGACCTGCGGATTGCCAACGCGGCAGGCATTGACGGTGACGCCGGCCAAAACTAGGTTGGTAGCAGCTCAAGCCACCACACTGCCGCAGTTGTGTTCCCGTTTCAGTGCGGCCGGCTTTGGGCTGGGTCGCATGAGTTCAATTTCCAATTTGAGGAAAGGCGCGGCGGGGTTGCTGTTCGCAGTGCTTGTGTTCGTGGCCGGTGCCCGCGCCGACCAGGTGCTCATCAGCAAGATCATGTATCATCCGCCGGGTGACTGGCCGGAATACATCGAGGTCTACAACAACACAGCCAACGCCATCGACATCGCCGACTGGCGGCTCAAGGGCGGCATTGAGTTCCGTTTCCCCGCCTTTTCCGCCGCTGATCCGCTGGGGACTTTCCTCAAGCCCTTCGAGCGCGTGGTCATCTCCATGGCCGACGCAAAAGCCACGCGCGACGCCTACAAGATCCCCGCCAATGTGCGCATCTTCGGGCCATGGATCGGCCGGCTCAACAAGCAGGGCGACCGCCTCCGGTTGCTGGATAAAAACGGCCTCACCATTTCCACGGTCAAGTATCTGGACCGGGCACCTTGGCCCGCGGTGGCAAACGGCGGGGGGCACGCGCTCGTGCTGCGCAATCCCGACCGCAGTGTGGACGACTGGCGCAATTGGACCGTCAGCACCCGCCCCGGCGGCGGCCCTGGCACCGAGTCCGGCGCAGCGAACGAAGCGCCGGTGGGCAACCCTGAACTGGTCACCCAGTCCGGCGAGAGCATCGTGGTGGACTACGATTCCAACTGGGCCGTCACCACCGGCGTGGACATGTCGCCGACGAAGTGGAAGGAGCTGAATTTTCCCGACCGAACGTGGCTGCGCGGCCCCGGGCTGATGGGCTTCGGCACCACGAAGGCACCGCCGCCCGGCATCCGCACGCAGGTGCGGGCCGGCTTTGTCACTTACTACCTTCGCCATGTGTTCATCTACAACGGCGCTCCCGGCGCAACGATCACCGTCGATGCCATCGTGGATGACGGCGCGGTCTTCTACCTGAACAACCAGGAAGTTGGCCGGATCCGCATGCCGGCGGGACCGGTGCGGGCCAACACCCCCGCGTCCACGCCCGTCGCGGATGCGACGGAGGAAAAGTCCGCCCTGACCATCAACCCGGCGGCACTGGTGCGGGGAACCAACATCCTCGCGGTGGAGGTGCACCAGTATCCCGGTCAAAACCCCGACCTCGCTTTCGGCATGCGGCTCAAAGTGCGGACCGGCGGGCCGGCGCTCGCACGGTCAGTGCTCATCAACGAGGTTTTTCCCGGCCCGCAGGGGGTGAACTTCATGGAGTTCTACAACTCGGGTTCCTCGCCGGTGAACTTGAAGGGGCACTTTCTCCTGCCCAGTTCGCCGGCGTCGCTCGCGCCCAACGCCCGGCGCTACCAGGTGCAGCAAGACCTGATCATCCGCCCCAAGTCCTTTGGCATCCTCGACATGATGGACGCCGGCGTTTGGCCGCGTCAGCCAGTCGTGGCCTACCTCGTCGCGCCCGACGGCCAGACCGTGCTGCACGCCATAAACTCCGTGGTCCCGACGGATGGGCGCTCGCTCGGCCAGCGGCCGGACGGCAGCGGACAGTGGTTTCTGCTGGCCCAACCTTCGCCCGACGCCGCGAACGCGCGACAGACCGGTCTGATCGGCAGCCTGAAAATCAACGAGGTGCATCTCGGCAAAAACGGGATCATCGACTGGGTGGAAGTTTTCAACGCAGGGACCAACCGGTTAAACTTGGGCGGCCACTTCCTGGGCAGCAAGCCCGGGTTCGCGGACAAGGTCACCCTCGTTGGTGAACTGCCACCCAAGGGCGTGAAGTCATTTCCGGTCTCATTCCCGGCGGTCGCAGGGGACGTCACCGTCTTCCTCGTCGGCGCGGAGAACATCGTCTTGGATGCGCACGTTTTCCATCTATCGAAGCATGGGGAGTATTTCTCCGCCTTCCCCGACGGCAGCGGCGAATTCCTCGTGGACACCCGCGATTCGCGGGACAAGACCAACAACCCCGCCCGCAACACGGACATCGTGATCAACGAAATCATGTATAAGCCGCCCGACACCCAGGGGAAGGGCGAGTATGTGGAGCTGTTCAACCGCGGGAAGCAGACGGTGAACCTCAGTGACTGGGTGCTGACCGGCGGCATTGACTTCATTTTCCCCCCGAACACCAAGCTCAAGACGGGCGAATACCTCGTCGTCGCAGCGGACGCCGGCCTCCTGCGCTCCTTCCACGGGGCCATCAACGTGCTGGGCAACTTTTCGGGCAAGTTGAGCAATGATGGCGATCTCCTCCGGCTACTCGACGACAAGGGCAACCTGGTGGACATGGTGGATTACGAGACCGGCGGCGACTGGCCGGAACTCGCCGCCGGCCGGGGCAGCAGCATGGAACTCATCCACCCGGACATGGACAACAGCCGCTCCTCCGCGTGGGCCGCGAGCGATGAGTCCGGCAAGTCGAAATCCCGCACCTACACCCACCGCGCCGTTTATTCCGAGCAGCTCACCTTGGGCGACCCGAGCGATTACCGGGAGTTGCACTTTTTTCTCAACACCAGCGGATACTCCATCATCTCGGATGTCGAGTTGCGCAAGGATGGAACCGGTCCCAACGTGCTGACCAACACCACGCGGTTTTCCACGACGGGCAAGAGCGACTCCGGCTGGCTCTGGCAGGGCAATCACTGGGCGAGCCGCCTGGAGGGCAATCAGCTCCACATCATCAGCGAGGGCCACGGTGACAACCGCGTCAACCGCGTGGAACTCGACGCGCCCGGCCTGGTGAAGAGCAACCTTTACGAACTCAAGTTCAACGCGCGCTGGGTCAACGGTTCGCACCTGCTCGTCGCCCACACGTGGGATTGGAGCGTGGCCAAAGTATTTCAGCTCGATGTGCCCTCCGATCTGGGCACTCCCGGCCGGCGCAACTCCCGCGCGAGCACTACTCCGACCGTGCAGGCGGACCATCTCGCCCATTATCCCGCCGTGCCGCGCAGTTCCGACACGGTGAAAGTCACTGTGCACATGACCTCCGTGCTGCCCGGAGCCAGCGTCACCCTCTTCCACCGGGCACCGGACGCGGACAACAAAGCCCCCTGGCAGAGCAAGCAGATGTTTGACAACGCATCCGCCGGCGACGATGTGGCGGGCGACGGCGTCTTCAGCGTGCTGCTGCCCGAATACAAGGCGGATAAACAGGTCGTGGAGTTTTACGTCGAGGCCCGTTCCTCCAGCGGCGCCAAGTCCACGCTTCCCCGCCGGGGCGCCGATCAACCGGCGCTGTTCGTGGTGGACAATCAAAACATCCCGCGCGACCTGCGCACGCAGCGGTTCGTGCTCTCGCCTGCCAGCCTTGATGCCCTGGGCAACGGCAACACCAACAAGCACCAGTTCCGGTTCCCGCGCCTCTCGAACCGCTACTTCAACATGACGTTCATCTCCAACGAGCGGGACGTCTACTACAACGCCCGCGTGCACCCCGCCGGCAGCTCGTTTACCCGTGACACCACGCTTAACCGCGCCAAGTGGAAGCTCCCCACGGACCGGGCCTTCCGGGGGCACTCGAAATTCTCCTGGGACAACAACTCCCTGAACACCCGGCTCGCCCGTTGGATGCTTTACCAGATCGGCCACCCCGTGAACGAAAGCGAGATGGTCCGCCACCTCGTCAATGGCGGGCCCGTTCAGCTCATAGAGGACGTCGAGCCCATCGGCAACGACTTCCTCAACCGCATCTTCAAGGACGGCTCGCAGGGCGAGCTCTACCGCACCACCTACATGTTTTTCTACCGGGACGACGGCCAGAGCAGCTCGCTCCGTAACAGCACCCTCGCTCCGAACTACGGCGACGCCCCGCTGAACTACAAGGTCATCTGGTCCAAGCGCACCCGCGAAGCCGAGGACGATTACACCGCCCTGCTGTCGATGTTGCGCACCATGGCCAACCCGAACCTCACCGAGGCCGACACCCGCCGGCACTTCGATCTGGAGATGACTTTCCGCAACTGGGCCCTGCGCGGCTTCGCCAAGGACTCGGACACCTTCAGCATGGGCACCAGTCACAACTGCTTCTTCTACCGCAAACCCAACGACGGGAAGTTCATGTGTTTCCTCTGGGACGCGGACTTTGCCTTCGGCGGCTTTGACCCGAAGAAGCCCGAGGGCTACTGGGGCGGCCACGTGCAAAACCTCATGGGCCGGCCCTGGGCGCAGCGGCTCTTCTACTACTACCTCGCTGAAATCGTGGAGAACTACTCCCGCAATTCCCCGCGCGTCGCCGCCTACCTGCGCGCGGAGGAGGAGGCCAGCAACGCCTACACCGTGCCCTTCACGCAGTTCACCACCTTCTTCAATGCCCGCGCCCAGCATGCCGTGGAGCAGATGGGGCCGCGCTACCAGCTTGAGTTCAAAATCACCACCAACAACGGCCAGCCCCTGACCACCGACGCCCCTGCCCTCGCCCTCGAAGGCCAGGCCCCCTACGGCATCTTCACCGTGGTCATTGACGGCCAGCCGAGGGCAAAGCTGGAGTGGCTGGACGACGCCAAGTGGCGCATGCACGACGTGGGCCTCAGCCCCGGCGTCAATGAACTCGTCCTGCGCGGCGTGGACCAGTGGGGCAACACCAAGCGCACGGCCAAGCTCACCGTCACCAAAGGCACCGCCCCCGCCGCCAAGTCCGCCACCGCGAAGTGAGCGGTTACGGCCCGGGCACCCAAGGCCAGCGCCCGAAAGAGCTGCTGACACGGGGCGAATCCGGTGCATACTCATGGGCGTCAAAAATCACGCGATGAAACTGCCGTATTCCACCGTGGCACTGCTGGCTGCCCTGCCCCTTTTCGTGCTGCCGGGCAGCCGCGCCGCCACACCCAAGCCCTCCGCCGCTGATCTGGCGTTCTATGAGCAGACCGTAAAGCCCATCCTCGCGGGCGCGTGCTTCGAGTGTCACAGCCACGAGGCCAAGAAGTTCAAAGGCGGCCTCGCGCTGGATTCTGCGGCCGCCATCCAAAAAGGCGGCGACACCGGGCCGGCTGTGGTCCCGGGGGATTTGGAGAAGAGCCTGCTCATCAAGGCCGTGCGCTACACGGACCCGGACCTCCAGATGCCGCCGAAGAACAAGAAGCTCGGCTCCGACCAGATCGCCGCACTCGAAAAGTGGGTGAAGCTCGGCGCCCCGATGCCCGAATCCACCGGCGAGAAGCAAACCGTCCGGCGCGGGAAAATCACGGAGGAGGACAAGCAGTGGTGGGCGTTTATGCCGGTGAAGAAGCCGGCGGTTCCTGCTGGCAACCCCAATCCGATTGACGCCTTCATCCTTCAGAAGCTCGCCGCCGCCCAACTCAAGCTCTCCCCGCCCGCCGACCGCGTGACGCTGGCGCGCCGCATCTACTTCGACCTCACCGGCCTGCCGCCCACGCCCTTTGAGCTGGAGCAATTTCTCGCTGACAAGTCTCCCGACGCCTACGAGAGGCTCGTGGACAAGCTCCTCGCCAGCCCGCGTTACGGCGAGAAGCAGGCGCGCCACTGGCTTGACCTCGTCCGCTACGCCGAGTCCGACGGCTACCGCGCTGACGAATACCGCCAGCACGCGTGGCGCTACCGCGATTACGTGGTGAAGTCGCTCAACGACGACAAGCCTTACGACCGCTTCCTCACCGAGCAACTCGCGGGCGACGAATTGTATTTCAAATCGAAACCTGAAACTCGAAACCCGGAACTCCTCGTCGCCACGGGCTACTTCCGTGCGGGCATTTACGAATACAACAACCGCGACGTGCGCGGGCAGTGGCAGCGCATCCTCGAGGACATCACGGACACGAGCGCGGACGTTTTCCTCGGCGTGGGCCTCCAGTGCGCGCGCTGCCATGACCACAAGTTCGACCCGCTGTTGCAGAAGGATTACTACCGCTTCCAGGCCTTCTTCACCCCGTTGCTGCCACGCGAGGATTTGACCCTCGCCACGCCCGCCGAGCGCACCGAGCACGACGCGAAGCTGGCGAAGTGGGAGGCCGCCACCGCCGACCTCCGCGCCGAGCTGGAGACGCTGCTCGCGCCGACGCGCAAAAGCACTCAGCAGAACGCCATCGCGATGTTCGTCGAGGACATCCGCGCGGACATCCTCAAGCCCGTGGCCGAACGCACGCCGCACGAGCATCAAATCGCCGAGCTGGCCTTCCGCCAGGTCGCGTATGAGTTCACGAAGCTGGACGCCAAGCTCAAGGGCGACGCGAAGGAACGCGTCATCGCGCTACGGAAGAAGCTGACGGAGTTCGACCACCTCAAGCCCGCGCCGCTGCCGCCGAACTACGGGGCCACGGATGTCGGCCCGGTCGCGCCGCCCACGTTGTTGCCGAAGGGTAAGGACAAGCAGCCCGTCGAGCCCGGCTATCTGAGCGTGCTGAACGAACGGCCCGCCACGGTGAAGTCGTTGGCCAACTCCACCGGCCGCCGCAGCGAACTGGCCCGCTGGCTCACCGCGCCGGAAAACCCGCTGACCGCGCGCGTGATGGTGAACCGCCTGTGGCAATCCCACTTCGGCCGCGGCCTCGCCGCCAACGCGAGCGACTTCGGCAAGCTCGGCGAAAAGCCGTCGCACCCCGAGCTGCTCGACTGGCTCGCCGCGACCTTCATGGAGAAAGGCTGGAGCCTCAAAGCGATGCACCGGCTGATGGTCACAAGTGCGACTTACCGGCAGGCCAGTATTCAGTATTCAGTTTCCAGTGTTCAGTCCGGCGCGCGGACGCAGGTGGCTTCACTGAATACTGACTCACTGAACACTGAACACTCCCGCGCCCGCAGCACGGACCCTGAAAATCGGTTGCTCTGGTCCTTCCCCGTCCGCCGGCTCGAAGCCGAGCAGATCCGCGACGCCATCCTCGCCGTCACGGGGCAGTTAAAGCTCGAACCCGCTGGCGGCCCCAGCACCGACCAGCTCACCCCGCGCCGCAGCATTTACAGCAAGTGGCTCCGCAACGCGCCCGACCCGCTGCTCAATGTCTTCGACCTGGCCGAGCCGTTCCAAAGCGTGTCGCAGCGCAACATCACCACCACGCCACCGCAAGCCCTGCTGCTGCTCAACAGCCAGATGATGCTCCGCCACGCCCGCTCCTTCGCCCAACGGCTCGAGCAGGAACACCCCAGCAGCGACGAGGAAGTGGTCAACGCCGCTTATCGCCTCGCCTTCAGCCGCGATCCCAAGGCCGCCGAACGCGCCGGCGCACTGCAATTCCTCAAGGAGCAGCAAGCCCGGCTCGGCGCGAAGGGCGCGACGGAATCCGCGCGCGGTTTCGCCGCCGAAAAAATGCCTTATCGCGACGGCGTGGCCGCGGTCATCGCTCCGGACATGGGCAGCGACGCCCTTGCCGTGCCGGACAGCCCGAGCTTCCCGACCGGTGACTTCACGCTTGAGGCGAACGTCCTCGCGCGCACCGTGGACAAGACCGCCGCCGTCCGCACCATCGCCGCGAAGTGGAGCGGCGACATGAAGAAACCGGGCTGGGGCTTCGCGCTCACGGGCGACGGCTCACGCCGCAAGCCCCGCACGCACGTGCTGCAAATCCTCGGCGTGAAGCAGGACGGGAGCTTCGGCGAGGAAGCCATTTTCTCCGACCAAGTGCTCGGGTTGGCCAAGCCTTATTCCGTGGCCGTCACCGTGAAGCTCGCCACCGCCAACGCGCCCGGCGAAGTGACCTTTTTCGTGAAGGATTTGTCCAACGACGACGAGCCGCTGTCCGTCGCGAAGGTGCCCCACAAAATCACGGGCGGCTTCGCCAACCCGCTGGCGCTGAACATCGGCGGCCGTGCGGGCAAAGGCGGCGGCTTCGACGGGATGATTGACGATGTGCGCTACTCGAAGGGCGTGCTGAAGCAAGAGGAACTGCTGCTCGGCACCGAGGCGCACCCGACGGAGGCGACCGTGGGCCTGTGGCAATTCGAGTCCAAGCCGAGCGCGTTCAAGGACGCCTCGAAGCACGCGAACGACATCCAGCCCAAGCCCACCGGCGCGAAAGCCGCCGCCACCACGCGCGTCGCCGCGCTGGCCGACCTCTGCCACGTGCTGCTGAACGCGAATGAGTTTGTGTATGTCGATTGAACGAGTCCCCCGCCCGCGCTAGCTTCCTCCCAATGCTGAAAAGCCCGCCAGCCCTCATCACCGCCCCGGATTACTTCGCCATGCCGGAGGGGCCGCCGTATTTCCAACTGGTCGAGGGGAAGTTGTTTATGACGCCATCACCGGAGTTCTACCACCAGAGTGTTGCGTTCAATCTCGCGTATCGTCTGCGCCGTTTTCTTGAGTCGAACCCGCTTGGCAAAATCACCATCGCGCCCAGCGATGTGCAGCTCGACTTCGTGAACGTCCATCAGCCGGACGTGTATTTCATCTCCAACGAACGGCTCAACATCCTCACCAAGCAAGGCCCGGTCGGCGCGCCGGACCTTGTGGTGGAAGTTCTTTCCCGGAGCACGGCTCGACTGGACAAAGGCCCGAAGCTCCGCGTCTATGCCCGCTCTGGCGTGAAGGAGCTCTGGCTCGTGGACAAGGAGAAGAAGGAAGTGGCGGTCTATCGTTTCGCGGAAGACATCAGTGAGCCGGTCGCAACCGTGCGCGGCCGGCAGAAGCTGACTACGCCGCTGCTGCCGGGCTTGAAGCTGGCGCTAGCGGAGGTTTTTGAGGAATGAGCGCGAGACGACAGCGCATTCTGCTTTGGAGCTTTTGCGCACTTTGCTCCCTCGGGCTTTTGAGTTTGATGTCCCCCGCGATGGTCAGGACAACCAACTGCGGTGGGAACAGCGCAGCACTCGTCCAGTGCCATCTAATCGCTTGTCGCGTTTTTCTTGAGGCCAACGAAAATCGGCTCGGCTTGTCGGCTTGGAGTCAAGAAGCTGTGGAGGAAATGTCCAGCCTTCGCCTCCAACACTGGACACGAAATGCCAACTACTTGGTGCGCACTAATATCCCGGCTAACGCCTCGGAGAACACCATCGTCGTTGTTTGCGACCAACCGTTTGGCAATGTCCCGAAACCAAGTCCGGCCAACTTCTACCGACTGAACCTCGCGCACGCGGTAGGCTACTTGAGCGGCACGAACGGGCTGATTTCGCCCGATGAGTTCCGCCGCCTTGATTTGAAAGACTATGTCAACGTCGCGACTTTGAAGCCGAAACAACCATGAAACCTTCCTCCGACCCCCGCTGTTTCCGTTACGGCCAGATTTCCTCCCGTCGCGACTTTCTTACCAAGACCGGCGCGGGCTTTGGCGCGGTGGCACTCAGTTCGCTGCTCGCCAAACAGCCCTTGCACGCTGCCTCAGCCGTGTCCGCGTTGGAGCCAAAGCGCGCCCATTACCCGGCCACCGCCAAGAGCGTCATCTTCCTCTTCATGGAGGGCGGGCCGTCGCACCTCGACACCTTCGACCCGAAGGAGGCCTTGAAGAAGCACGCGGGCAAGCCGCTGCCGCCAAGCTTCACCAAGGGCCTCATCACCGCGATGGGCGAAATCAACTCCCCCATCTTCCCCGACCAGCGCCAGTGGAAGCAGCACGGCCAGTCCGGCCTATGGATTTCCGACTGGTGCAAGCACGTCGCCGAGTGCGCGGATGACATCGCGGTGCTGCGCTCTTGCTGGGCCAACGGCATCGTCCACTCCAACGGCGTCTGCCAGATGAACACCGGCTCCATCCTCGCCGGCCGCCCCTCGCTCGGCGCGTGGGTGAGCTACGGCCTCGGCACGTTGAACCAGAACCTGCCCGCGTTCGTGGTGATGCAGGACAGCAACAGCACCGTCACCAACGGCCCGCGCAACTGGGGCGCGGGCTTCATGCCCGCCGTTTATCAGGGCACGCGCATTCTGCCGGGCAACGAGCCCATCGCGAACCTCAACACGCCCGAAGGCGTCAGCGACGAGCAGCAGCGCGGCAAGCTGGACTTCCTCAACGCCGTCAACCGCCAGCACGCCACCACACGGCCGCAGCAATCGGAACTCGATGCCCGCATCGCTGCCTACGAGCTGGCCTTCCGCATGCAGGCCGAGGCTCCCGACGCCGTGGACCTCTCGAAGGAAACCGAGGCCACCAAGAAACTCTACGGCATGGATGATTCCGTGGCCGCGCCGTTTGGCCGCATGTGCCTGCTCTCGCGCCGGCTGGTTGAGCGCGGCGTGCGCTTCGTGCAGCTCTACAGCGGCGCGGGCAGCAAGTGGGACGCGCACAGCGGCATCGAGAAAAACCACACCGACCGCTTCCGTGAGACCGACCAGCCGGTGGCCGGGTTGTTGAAGGACTTGAAGTCGCGCGGCCTGCTCGATTCGACGCTCGTCATCTGGGGCGGCGAATTTGGCCGCACGCCCATGAGCGAAAAGGGCAACGGCCGCGACCACAACCCGACGGGCTTCACGATGTGGATGGCCGGCGGCGGCGTGAAGGGCGGCCAGGTCATCGGCACCACGGACGAGTTCGGCCTCTACGCCGTCGAGGACCGCCTGCATGTCCACGACCTGCACGCGACCATCCTGCACCTGCTCGGCATCAACCACGAAAACATGGTTTACAGCTACAAGGGCCGCCCCGAGCGCGCGACGATGAACGAGGGGGAGATTTACCGGAAGATTGTCGGGTGAAACCCGCCTTGACCGGACCCGCCCGCATGAACAAATTCGCTCCATGACACTCACCCTGCCCAAGGCTCAGGAACGCGTGGTGAACCGGCTCGTCCGGTCCGGCAAATTCCCCAACTCGCAGGCCGTGCTGCGCGAGGCCATCAAACGGCTGGCGCGTGATCCCGATAATCTCATGGGTCTGCCTATCATTGGCAAAGACCGGAGCGCGCCTACCGCCAATGCCGAGCCGGACGAGGAAGAGCGCGAGCGTCTGATGGGACGCGCGGCCTTCAACGCGATCCGCCGATTCGCACGCACGCATCCTCAAGAGTGAAGGCTTGGGACATCTACGACTGCAACCTTGGTTGGGGCACCCATCCAGTGGTTGTCGTTTCCCACCCAGACCGCGTTGACCGCAAAGACCCCATCGAAGTCTTAGACTGCTCCAGTCAGCGCGCCGGGCGTCCGCCCGGTGACAACGAGGTGCTGTTGGACGAATCGGATGGGTTGGACTGGCCGACCTTGTGCAAGTGCGACTGCATCTACGCCGTGCCGAAGCCGGAATTGGGCCGTCGGCGCGGCTCTGTGACTCCATCGCGACGGGTGCAAGTCGTCCGCATTATCATTCGATCCCACGGATGGCCCACTTCCTAATCCGCCTCGGCGTCGCCGGTAGTTTTCTGAGTGTCTTGTTGGCGCTCGGCTTGACTGCCGCCGAACCCGCCGACACCCGCGCCGCCTTCCTCAAACTGCTCGACCGCCCGCGTGTCGAGCTGGCCGCCGAGGTCAAGCCATCCGCCGGCACGAACGGGCTGCGGGCGGTGCAATTCTCCTTCGCTTCTGAAGCGGAGGTGCGCGTGCCCGGCGTGCTGGTGAAGCGCGGTGAGGCGGAAGGCCGGCGGCCCGTCGTCATCGTTCTGCACGGCACGGGGGCGAACAAGGAAAGCCAGCTTCCGCTGCTCACCGACCTCGCCAAGCGCGGCTTCCTTGCGGTGGCGATTGACGGTCGGCACCACGGCGCACGCACCAAGGCGGGCAGCGGTTCCGCCGAGTATCACGAGGCGATTCTCAACGCGTGGTTCGGCAGCAAGAAACTGCCCTTCCTCTACGACACCGCGTGGGACGTGATGCGGCTCGTAGATTACCTCGGCACGCGAGACGACGTGGACGCCGCGCGCATCGGCCTCATCGGTTTCTCGAAGGGCGGGATGGAAGGCTACCTCGCCGCCGCCGCCGACCCGCGCATCGCCGTCACCGTGCCGTGCATCGGCGTGCAGAGCTTCAGGTGGGCGCTGGACAACGAAAACTGGCGTTCGCGTGCCGAGACCTTCAAACCCGCCCTCGAAGCTGCCGCAAAGGACGAAGGCGAGCCGGTCACCGCTGCCTTTCTGCGGAAATTCTACGACCGCGTCGTGCCCGGCATCTACGGCCAGTTCGACGGCCCGGCGATGCTCCCGCTCATCGCCCCGCGCCCGTTGCTGGTCATCAACGGCGACACCGACCCCCGCACGCCGATGCCCGGCCTGCAGGAGTGCCTCACTGCCGCACGCACCGCCTACCGCAACGCGAACGCCGAGCCGAAACTGCAAGTCATCCTGCAACCTCAGACCGGCCATAAGGTCACGATCGAGGCGCGGCAGGCGGCCATTGACTGGTTTATGAAGTGGCTGCGGCCTTGAACCGTGCCGGCGATTTGCAATCGCCGTTCGGTGATGCAAGGGAAACCCCGGCGCGCTCCGGTCACATTCCCAGCCACTTCATCCCCGCGCGAATCCAGAGCGGAATGGTGACAAAGCTCAAGGCCGAGGTGGCAATGACTACGCGCAGCGCCGTCGGTCCATCGCCGCCGAAGTGACGTGCTCCGATGATGGCAAAGATGGCTGAGGGCATGGCAGCTTGCAGCAGGATGACTCGCTTCAATTCGACCGAGCACGGCAGAAACTTCGCCAGCAGCAGGAACAGCACAGGAATCACGCCGAGCCGCAGCAAGCAGGCTGCACCCATCACCCGCCAGCCTTGCTCGGAGTGAAACTCGGCGAGGTGGTCGGCGATCATCGCGCCCACGAGCACCAGGCCCATGGGAATCGCGCAGGCGCCGAGCATGTGCGCGGTTGTCTTTACAAATTCCGGCACCTGCGCCGCGCCGCCCGTGAAGTTCAGGGTGAGCGTCAGCGCGATGGCGGCGAGTGGCGGGTTGAAAATCTTCTTCCACAACGGCTCATTCGCCGCGTGCGCGAAGACAATGGTGCCCAGCAGCCAGAAGGCGATTTCCGTCCCGAGGTTGTGGACGATGAGCACCCCCACGGTTTCGCGGTCGAAGAGCGACATCGCCAGCGGCAGGGGCACGTAGCCGTAGTTATAGAGGCCGGTGCTGAAGGCGAACGTGCGACCGGCAGCGTCGCGCTGGAGGCCGGCTAACCGCATCGCCAGCCAGCCTACGCCAATGCCCAGCGCAACCGTCCCAAAGCCGATGAGCGGCGGGAAAAAGAGGTTCTCTGTGCGGTGCAGCGCAGGGTTGTTGAGCACCTTGTCGAAGATAAACGCGGGCACCAGCAGGTTAATGGTGACGCGCAGGAGCGAGTGATCCGCCTCCTCGGAGAGCCAGTTGAGCTTGCGCATCGCCACGCCGGACACCGCGATGAGCAGCACCGGCAGGACGGCGGCGAGGACGACTGAGAATTCGTTCAAGGTGGTAGGGACGCGCTGCCGCGCGTCCGGGTTCAAGCGAGAAAGTAATCCAGCGCCGCCTCACTCTCAGCTTGCTGCACGGCGCGAAGGAGTTGGTGGCGAGCGTCCGTCGCGGGCTTGCTGGCAGCGGCTTCCACGGCGTCCACGAAGGCGAAGGCGTCCCACCCGCCGCGCGGCAGGAGTTGGCCGGCGAGCTTGGTGTCGCTCGCGAGTAACGGCTCTAAGCGCTCCGCCACGTCCGCGAAGCACGGGTGCGGGCCGACGCGGCGGAACCAATACTTCGAGTTCCAGTAGTCCGGCTCGCGCCGGTGCATGATGCCGTGGACGAGGCTGCCGTCCGGGTTCTCGATGCCCTGCGAAATGACGTGCGAGGCGTCGAGGTGGTCGTGCCAGAGCAGCAGCAGCGCGCGGATGAGTTCGGCCTTCGCCGGCGGACCGTGGCGGCGGAACAACTCGTCGAGCGCGCGGTTCAGGTCGGCTTGCGCGAGTATGCCGGGGCGCGAGTCTGGACCCAGCGCGGCGGGGCCGGGCTGGATGATGAGCGCGTGAAGTTCAGTGGAAAGAGAGGACATTTTCTTGGCCCGCGAAATACGCGAAAGCACATGAACCCAACCAAGCTCGGGATTTCGCGTCAATTCGCGTGTTTCGAGGGCAGAAACCAGAGAGTTCTCACGTCCTCTCCTACTTCTTCTCGATGAGCCGGCGGAACTCGGCGAAGAGCGGGTTTGAGTCGTGCGGGCCGGGCGAGGCTTCGGGGTGATACTGCACGCTGAAGATGGGCTTCGACTTGTGCCTCATGCCTTCGACCGTCTGGTCGTTCAGGTTGATGCGGTTCACCGCCACATCGGACGGCAGCGAGGCCGGGTCCACTGCGAAGCCGTGGTTCTGCGAGGTGATTTCCACGCGGCCAGATTCGAGGTCCTTCACCGGCTGGTTGCCGCCACGATGGCCGAACTTCAGCTTGAACGTCTTCCCGCCGAACGCCTGCCCGAGAAGCTGGTTGCCCAGGCAGATGCCGAAGATGGGAATGCCCGTGTCCACGAGCGTCTTCACCTCGCGCACGATGTAGTCGAGCGCGGCGGGGTCGCCGGGGCCGTTGCTGAGGAAGATGCCGGCGGGCTTGTGCTTGAGCGCGTCCGCCGCGGAGGTGGTCGCGGGGACGACCTGCACCTTGAAGCCGCTCTGCCGCAGGTTGCGCGCGATGTTGTATTTCATCCCAAAGTCGAACGCGACGATGGGGATGTCCGCCGCCGGGAGCGGCTTGCGGTGGTTGCGCGCGTCCAGCGTCGCATTGCCACGCACGACATCGAACTCCGCGCTTTGCTTGTCGTCCGGGTCCCACGCGAAGGCTTCTTTGTGCGTGACTTCCTTCACGTAATCCACGCCGACGAAGACGAATTCCTTCGCCCGCTGCACGGCTTCGGCTTCGGTGATTTTCGGGTCGGTCGAGAGAAAGCCGTTCAACGCGCCGCGCACGCGGAGCTTCTTCGTGAGCGCGCGGGTGTCCACGCCTTGAATGCCGGGGATGCCGTTCTGCTGGAGGTAATCGGCGAGCGACCAATCCGCGCGCCAGTTGCTCACGACCGGCGACAGCTCGCGGATGACGAAGCCGGACGCGTGCGGCCGCCACGACTCGATGTCCTGCGCGTTGACGCCGTAGTTGCCGATGAGCGGGTAGGTCATCGTCACGATCTGCCCCTTGTAGGACGGGTCGGTGAGAATCTCCTGGTAGCCGGTCATGGAGGTATTGAAGCACACCTCGCCGCAGGCGGACGCTTGCGCGCCGAAACCCTTGCCGTGGAACACTGAACCGTCTTCGAGGGCGAGAATTGCTTTCATCCAGTCAGAAACAAATTGGGCGGACTGTAGGGTGGGGCGAAAAGCGGTCAAGCCCTTTGCCGGACGCTCAACGGCTTTGCAATTGTCCATGCACCGAGCACTCCGGTGCCAATCCCACGGCAGGCAATCGATAGGTCCCGTTGGCAGGACATAGTGGCAGGCTTTGCCACTTGAGATAAAATCTAAGCTGATCAACTTCAACTGGGGAGCCGGCCGCCTTGCTGTTTTCCAGTGCCCACTGCGAAGCGCCTCCATGCAACATTTTGAGATTCGCGATGCAATAGTTAAGCCGGGCTGTAGTCAACTGCTCTTCGGGCAAAGCGGCAAACGCCTGCTGAAGCTCGCTGCGCTGCACGGTGAGCACCAGTTGCTGGTTCTGACTCCGCAACTGAAGGCTCTCCTCCTCAGCGGTAACCGGGACGCCCCGGCTGAGTCGGCTGGCAATTTGTGCAGGCGTGGGCGCACTGGCCGGGGAACCCGGCCGCCCGGCTTCGATGGCGACACTTGGGCGGGGTTGCACGCGTGCCTGGGCCAGCTCGGCGGCTTGACGTTGAAGCTGTGTCTTCTCGCCGCGCAGCAAGGTGACTTCGCCACGGAGCCGATGCACTTCTTCAGCTTCCTTTCTAAATTGAGCTCCTTCGTTTGCCAGAGCGCGCAGTCGTTCGACCTCCTGTGGTGCGATGGCTTTGGATTCCAATTCGCGAATCTGCGCCTGAAGCCGCCCAATCTCAGTCCGCAGCGCGAGTTCAGTTTTGTTTGGATAGAACAGCAGCGACACGACCCCGCCAGCAACGGCGGTTACGAGACAAAGCAGAACGGTCCTGGCAGCACCAGTGGTTTGGCAGGGTTGGATTACCATGAGTCGGTTACTTCAAGGTCTTCAGAAACGCGAATAAATCGCTGACTTGCGCGGGCTGCATTCCTTCCAGCAAGCCCTCGGGCATGACGGAGAGATTGGTGAAGCCGGCCCGCCGCACGTTCGCCTGCGGGATGCGCGCGTCGGGGACATTCGGCTGGCGCAGGACGATGGCGGTCGTGTCCTGCGAGACGAGCATGCCTTCCAGAAGTTCATTGTCCTTCGTCTCGACTCGAAACTTCCGGTAGCCGCCTTCCATCGCCGCATTCGGCGTGAGGATGTTTCGCAGCAGCGCCTCCACGCCGCTGTGGCTCACGCCGTCGAGCGGCGGAGCGATTTGGCCGCCCTTGCCGCCCTGCTGGTGGCAGGCGAGGCAGAGCGCGGTGAAGAGTTCCTTGCCACGCGCAACGTCGCCGGGCTTCTCGGCCAGCGCGCGGAACTGCGCGAACTTCGCGGCCTGCGCCTGCGCCTCGGCAGCGGTGAGCAGCGTGGGCGAATCGGCGGTCGGCTCCACGCGCGCCTTGCCGTTGAGCTTGCCCCAGTTGGTGCCGGTCAGCTGCAGCTTCAACGATGGCGGCGTCTCTCCGCTGAAACTGCGGTCGAAATTGTCGCGAATCTCCGCCGGAGTGCGCGCGCTGTTCCAGACGCGGAACTCAGACAACCAACCATCGGTCCCGCTACCAGCCGGCGTGGTGCGGGCCACGTCGAGGTTGGCGAAGGTATTTGTGCTCGTCTTCGTGCCGGTGGCGTCCAGCTCGCCGTTGATGTAGAGGCGGAAGGCCCCTTGCGCGTCCCGCGTGACGGCATAATGCGTCCACGCGTCAGGCACGGTCTTCTTCTTGGCAACCACCAAATCGCTCACCCCCGCGCCGCCAAAGACGCGGAACTGACCGCCGAAGAAATTGAAGTCCGCGCTCCCCGGCGCGCCGAGGATGCCGTCGTGGTTGCTGATGTTCGGCGCGAGCTTCACCCACGCCTCGACCGTGAACGGCCCGTCCAGCGTGAGCTTGGTGTTCACGTAGTCGTCCTTGCCGCCGGGCAGGCGCAGCACACGGCGGAACTTCCCGGCAATCTCGCGCCACAACTCCTCCATCTGCGGGTCGCCCGCGAGCAGCGTGTGCATCTTCTCCAGCGCGGACAGCCCGACCTCGTCGCGCTTCACCGAGCCGCCGCGCAGCGACGCGAGCAACGCCTGCGCGCCGGCCTTGGTGGCGGCAAGACGTTCGGCGGCGGTGGTGCGCTCGGCGGAATTCAGCGAGGGCCAAAGGGCGAGCAACTTCGCGGGAGCTTCGATGCTTTTCGACACGGCGAGCCCGGCGAGCCCGGCTTCACGAGCGGTGGCGTCGCCCTTTTCCGTGAGCTTCGCGAACAAATCAGCGCGGTCCGAACGCAGGCTGGCGAGCGCACGAACTGCGGTCAGAACCTGCGGCGAAAGCGCGGTCTTCTCACGCGGGCTGCTCCCTAGACTGGTTTCAACGAGTTTGGCCAACTGCGGCTCCAATGCGGCGATTTGGAACTCACTCGCGAGCCGCGTGCCCAGTGCGAGGTCAGTGGGGTTGGCCGAGGCCAACAAGCCGCGGGCTGGCTCCACGACCAGCGGCGCGAGCTTTGCGGGGTCGAGGCTGGTGCGGAGCTTGAGCAGCGCGTCGAGCGCGCCGGCGCGGGAGGCGGGGTTTGCCAGCGCGGACTTGAGCGCGTCGGTGACGGCCGGTTCGCCAAGCTGCGCGGTGAGGATGCGGATTTCCTCGTCCACGAGCGGGCGCTTCAGCTCGGGCATCAACTGCGCGAGGCCGAGCGCGGCAGACTTGGCGTCCACCGCGAGGATGGCGAGCAGACGGCTCTCCAGCGGCAAAGCCTTGCCCTCCGGCGACGCGAGCAGCGCGGCGGTGGATTGCGGGTTCAGTTCCATCGCCCAGCGCGCGAGGTAACGCTCGAAGTCGCGGTCATACTTGTCCCACTCGCCGGCAGTCGCGAGCGGCTCGCGGCCCAGCTTCGCGGCGAGGGCCATCACGCGCGGGCTGGCGTTCGGCACGCGCCGGAGCGCATCGCCAATCGCGGCGCGGACGCTCGGATGCGGGTCGGCCACGAGCGGCGTGGCGAGCGCAAGGAATTCGGCTTCGGCGCGCGGCTGGGCGGCGGCAAGGCGCGCGGCTTCATGGCGGAGGTTGGGATTGGCATCTGCGGCCAGCGCGGAAAGGAGCGGGGTTGGCACCGGCTTCAGCCCTTCGAGCGCCCAGAGCGCGCCGAGGCGGCGGTCGGGCGAAGCGGTTTTGTCGGCGGCGATTTTCTCCAAGTCGGGCGCGACGGCGGTGGCATTGCGGTCAATGAGTTCCAGCCACACGAGCCGGGCGACACGCGCGTTCGCCGCGCCGAGTTGGGCAACAAGGTCCTTCTCCGGCAGCTTGGTCAGGTCGGGCGGCGTGGCGGCGGCTTGGGCGGTGTGGCGGACGCGCCAGATGCGGCCGCGGGTTTTGTCGCGGTCGGGGTGAGCGCGGGGCACTTCGTTGTGGGAGATGATTTTGTTATACCAGTCGGTGATGTAGAGGCAGCCGTCGGGGCCGAAAGCGATGGCGACGGGGCGGAACCAGCGGTCGGGCGTGGTGATGAAGTCGGGGAGTTTTTCGTAGCGGTAACGCGGGCCGTCGGGCGTGGCCTTGATGGCGTTGATGGTGCTGGTGATGGGGTTGGCAACGAAGAAGACCTTGGCTCCGGCCTCGGCCGCGAGCTGGCTTTTGAACGGCGTGCTGAGGTCGTCTGCGAGCGCGAGGCCGCTCAGGCCGGTGCCGCCCATTTGCGGCGGGGCGAGGGTCTGCGGCTGGAGCGGCTGGTAGGGACGGAGCCGGTCCTTGGAGCCGGTGCGGATGAGAATGCCCGGCTCGTAGGGCACCACGGGGCAGCCGATGTCGTTCGCCTCCTGCAGCCACATCTCCCCTTCGCGGCTGATGGTCATGCCCCAGATGTTGTTCGGGCCGGAGGTGAGGTTCTCGAAGCGCGAGCCGTCGAGCGTGAAGCGCGCGAGTTTGCACTGGTTGAAGACGACTTCCTTCGCGCCGTCGGCAAAAGGCTTTCCATCCGGCCGACTGACGGTCGAGTAGTTGAACAGCCCTTGCGCGAGCAGCACGTAGCCGCCGGGCGCGCGGGTGAATTGATGCGGAAAAAGGTGCGAGTCCTGCGTGCCAAAGCCCGTGAGTATGACATCGAACTTGTCCGCGCGACCGTCGCCATTGGTGTCACGGTAGAAGCGGATGTCCGCGCCGTATTGCACGAACGCGCCGTCCTTGTAGGGCAGGACGCCGAGGGGCATCACGAGGTTGTCGGCAAAGATGCGCGGCGCGGCGTAACGCAGGGGCGCGGGCGAACCGCCGGCCGGCGGCTGGCCAGCGCCTCCGCGCTGCACGTCGAAAACGACCACCCGGTCGCGGCCGCCCTTGGCGAAAAGCGCGTCGGACGCAGCCTTGTTCTCGTTCGCGTCCACCGGGTATTCGAGCGCGGTCATGCTCCACATGCGGCCGCTGGCGTCCCAATCCACGGCGATGAACTTGCCCAAGCCCTCGGTCTCGGCGGCGACGAGTTCCATCTCGAAGCCGGGCGGGAGCTTGAAGGACTTGCGCTGCTCTTCCGGCGTCTGCGCCGGTGCGTTCAACGCGTTGTAGCTGATGTCGCGGCCGGACTTGGTGGCCTTGGTGTCGGGCGGGGCCTCGGCTTTTTTCTTTTCGTCCTGCTTCTTCTTGGGCGCGGGGGTGATGAGCTTGCGCGCCGCGTCCACGCCGCCGAGCGACTGCCACGTGGGCACACCGGGCGTGGCCGGCAGTTCCTCAATCGTCACGTCCTTGACCTGCACGAGGCAGACGCCGCCGCTGTGGACTTGCGGCCCAAGCTGGCCATCGAGCGCGATGTTCTTGTCCTGCTCGGTGTAATCAATCGCCAGCACGTCATTGATCCACGTGCGGATGCGGGGGCCTTCGGCGCGGATGCGGTAGGTGTTCCAGCCGAAGACATCCACGACCTTGGCGAGCGCGGCGGCGTCCACTGGCTCGGCGATGACGCGGTTGCGGCGGAACTCGTCGTAGATTTTACCGAACCAACCCGCGCCGCAGTCCACCTGATAGCCGCTCATGTGATTGCCGCCGGGCACGCGCACGCTGCGGACCTGGATGCCGCTGTTGATCATGCCGGTGGCGGGGTCGCCGCTGCACTTGATCTTCATGACCAGCTCAAAGTTCTGGTAACTCTTCTTGGTGCAGATGAAGAAGTTCTCGCGGATTTTCTCCGTGCGCGAACCGCCGGTGATCATGCCGTCCTCCACACGCCAAACCTTCGGGTCGTAATCCCAGCCATCGAGCGTCTTGCCGTCGAAGAGCGAGACGGGCGCGGCGTGGGCCGAAGCAGCGAGCCAGGCTAAAGAAGCGGACAGGGATAGGAAGGTGCGGATGGTGTTCATAGCGACGGGCATTTGATGTGGGAACGATGAAGCAATTCAGTCGGCAAGCCAATTAGAACCATGCGCCATCCTGTGTCCGATGGCGGCGCAGAAGTTGATCAAGGGCAGCTGCATCAGTGACGCGGACCTGAAGCGGACGGACAATTAGGCACCGGCCGCATCTGGCTGCGGGATCCAACCGAAGATAATTCTGGCATGCAAATGCCGAAAATGTGTATACAGTGCCCCGTTTGCGGTATTCCCGTGCAACCAACCTTCTTTCCCCATTCATGTGGAAACCCGCGGCGAGGAATGATGCCTCGTGCGGTTTCCTTCCACCTTTGGCTCTTGCTGGCTGCCATTTGGCAGGCGTGGATGCCCAACTCCACCGTGCTGGCCGGCCCCGGCGACATAGATCTGAGCTTCACCAACGGCACGGGTGCGAATGCCGTCATCTTCACGACCAGGGTCCGGACCAACGATAACAAGATTTACATTGGCGGCACCTTCGACGGTTACAATGGCACGGTCATCCGACGCATTGCCCGGCTCTCACCCTCGGGTGCGTTGGACGCAAGCTTCGCAACGGCGGGCACGGATGGGGCAATCAACGCCATCGCGCTCCAACCAGACCTCAAGGCCGTCATCGGCGGGGATTTCTTCGGCGTAGGCAACGTGAACAGCCGCCGGTTGGCCCGGTTAAACGATGACGGCTCGCTCGACACCGCCTTCACGTCGGCCCTAGGCACCGCCGCGGACGGGGGGGTGGATGCGCTGGCGCTACAGGCGGACGGAAAAATCCTGCTGGGCGGCCGTTTCCAAAATTTCAACGGCACCCCGCGCAACCGCATCGCCCGGGTCAATGCCGACGGCTCGATGGACACGACCTTCAACCCCGGCACCGGCCCGAACCAGCCGGTGGTGTCCATTCAAATGCAGGCGGACGGCAAGATTATCGTCACGGGAACTTTCACCACCTTCAACGGCGTGGCGCGGTCAGGCATCGTCCGTTTGAACGCCGATGGCTCGGTGGATACCACCTTCAACCCGGGCACCGGGGCATCGGGCTTGGTCAACGGAGCAATCATCCAAGCCGACGGCAAGATCATCGTGTATGGCGGCTTCAACTTCTTCAATGGTCAGGCGCGCGGAAAAATCATCCGCCTTAACGCCGACGGCACGATCGATACCGGCTACGCCGCCAACACCGCCATCAACTCCGATATTCGGGACGCGGAATTGATGCCCGACGGCAAGCTGCTCATCGTTGGCGTTTTCTTCGAGATTAACGGCGTGTCACGCCGGAGCGTGGCCAGGTTGACTGTAAATGGAGCCCACGACCCCGGCTTCAACCCGGGCACCGGCGCAGGTTATCTCAACAGTCCGGCCAACGCCGCCGTAAACGCCAGCGCGCTCGACACCAACTCACTTCTCGTGGTGGTGGGCGAGTTCCGGCAGTTCAACAACATCCCCTTCGGCTTCATCACCCGGGTGGAGACAGCCGATCCCATCCCGCCGCTGATCATCACCCATCCGACCAACCTGTTCGTCCTGACCGGCTCCACCGCCCAGTTCTCGGTGACGGCTACCGGAACCGCACCGCTCTCTTACCAATGGCGATTCAACGGGGTGAACATTTTGGGCGCAACCAACAACCCCATCACCATTCCCAACGCGCAGGCTGGTAACGCGGGGCTCTACTCGGTAGTAGTTTCCAACGGCGGCGGCACCGCCACCAGTTCCAACGCGAGTCTGACGCTGGGCACGCTGCCATCCCTCGTTGTTGCGCCGCCAGCCTCCCAAACGAACCTCGTCGGGGAGAACACGAACTTCACCGTCACCGCCAGCGGCACGGCCCCGCTGTTCTTCCAGTGGCTCTTTAACGGCACGGCCTTGCCCGGCCAGACCGCCGCCACGCTCAACCTGCTCAACCTCCAGCTCGCCAACGCCGGCGTTTACTCCATCGTCGTCTCCAACCAATTCGGCGCGATCACCAACTCGGGCACGCAGGTTATCGCCGCGCCGCCCGCCATCCAGGCTGGCCCCAACGGCGGCAACCCCGCCACCGGCCAGCCGCAGTCGCTCACAGTGGGGCAGGGGCAGACGGCCACCTTCAGCGCCAACGCCGTCGGCAGTGCACCGCTGACCTACCAGTGGCGCTTCAACGGGGTGAACATTCCCGGCGCGACCGCGAGCACGCTCTTGTTGCCCAACGCACAGCCCAGCCAAGCGGGCAATTACACCGTCGCCGTTTCCAACCCCTTCGGCACCACCGTCAGCCAAGTGGCCACGCTCACCGTGCTTACGCCCCCGTTCCCAATTGCAGCTCCAGCAATCGTGCAGACTAACCTGGTCGGCCAGAATACGAACTTCACCGTCACGGCCGGCGGCAGTGCGCCCCTCTTCTACCAGTGGCTGTTCAACGGCACAATCCTGCCCGGCCAGACGGGCCCCACGCTCAACTTGGTTAACCTCCAACTCGTCAACGCCGGCCTCTACTCGGTCATCGTCTCCAACCAAGTCGGTGCGTTCACCAACTCGGGCACGCAGTTCGTCGTCACAACTCCGGTCATTCAGGCCGGGCCCGGCGGTGGCGACCCCGCCACTGGCCAGCCGCAGTCGCTCACCGTCGTGCAGGGGCAGACGGCCACCTTCAGCGTCAACGCCGTGGGCACCGCGCCGCTGACTTACCAGTGGCGTTTCAACGGGGTGAACATTCCCGGCGCGACCGCGAGCACGCTCTCGGTGTCCAACGCACAGCCCAGCCAGGCGGGCAACTACTCCGTCGTCGTTAGCAACCCTTTCGGCTCGACCACCAGCGCGGTCGCCACGCTCACGGTCCTCCAGCCGCCGACCATCATTGTGCAGCCTGTCTCGCAGACGTTGGCTAGCGGAGCGACGCTAAACCTCTCCGTTACCGCCACCGGTTCGCCCACTCTGACCTACCAATGGAGCTTCAACGGCACCGCGATTCCGGGTGCGACCGCCCCCGGCCTCACGCTCTTCAACGTGCAGGAAAGCCTTGAGGGCAACTATGTCTGTGTGGTGAGCAACCCCTACGGCACCGCGACCAGCCAGGTGGCCGTCGTCACGGTGCAGTCGCCGCCGAGCATCTTTGATCTGGGGCAACCGGCACCGCAAACGGTCGTTCAAGGCAGCAACGCTACCTTCACGGTCAGCGCCACCGGCGACCAACCGTTCACGTATCAGTGGCGGTTCAATGGGGTGAACATCCCGGGTGCCACGGCCAATCCGCTCGTGCTCACCGGCGTGCAGACCAACCAGGCCGGCAATTACTCCGTGGTGGTCAGCAATCCGTTCGGCTCCGCCACCAGCTCGAACGCGCTGCTCACGGTGCGGGTGCCGCCGTTCATCATCACGCAGCCGGCTCCCGCCACACAGACCATCGTGGCCGGCAGCAACGCGACCATAACCGTCGTCGCCGGCGGCGACCCCACCCTCACGTATCAATGGCGGCTCAATGGCACGAACCTCCCCGGCGCAAACGCCGCAACGCTCACGCTCGTCAACGTGCAGACCAACCAGCTCGGCCTCTACTCGGTGGTGGTCAGCAATCCGTTCGGCAGCGTTACCAGCAGCAATGCCACCCTCGACGTGAAAGCTGCGCCGTTCATCGTCACCCAGCCGCAGTCCGGCCATCCCCAGTCGCTGACGGTTTTGCAGGGCAGCCCGGCCGCGTTCTCGGTAACGGTTGGTGGCGACGGACCGTTCGCTTACCAATGGCGCTTCGGTGGCATCAGCATTGCCGGGGCGACCAACTCGAGCTTCGGCCTCGGCGCGGCCTTTCCCACCAATGCCGGGCTTTACTCGGTGGTCATCACCAGCCCCTACGGCTCCGTCACCAGCTCGAATGCCACGCTCACCGTGAACGTGCCGCCCTTCATCATCACCCAGCCAACGCCCGCCACGCAGACCGTCGTGGCCGGCAGCACTCCGACCATCACCGTGGTGGCGGGAGGCGACCCGACGCTGACTTATCAATGGCGCCTCAATGGCGTGAACATCCCCGGCGCGAACGCCGCAACCCTTTCGCTGGTCAACGTGCAGACGAATCAACTGGGCCTCTATTCCGTGGTGGTCAGCAACCCGTTTGGCAGCGTCACCAGCAGCAATGCGACGCTTGATGTGAAAACCGCGCCGTTCATCGTCGCCCAGCCACAGTCCGGCCAGCCGCAGTCGTTGACAGTTTTGCAGGGGAGCCCGGCGGGCTTCTCGGTCACGGTAGGTGGCGATGGACCCTTCAGCTACCAATGGCGCTTTGGCGGGGTGAACATTGTCGGCGCGACCAATGCGGGCTTTGGCATCGCTTCGGCTTTCCCGACCAACGCCGGGCTTTACTCGGTGGTCATCACCAGCCCCTACGGCTCCGTCACGAGTTCCAATGCGACGCTGACGGTGAATGTGCCGCCGGCGATTGTGGTGCCGCCCGTTTCACAGGAGGCGATCCTCGGCAGCAACGCCACCTTCACCGTGACGGCCACCGGCGATGCCCCGCTGAGCTATCAGTGGCGCTTCAACGGCGTGAACATCGCGGGAGCGACGGGCGCGAACTTTACGGTGACCAATGTGCAGGCGGCCAGCGTGGGCCTTTACTCCGTCGTGGTCTCGAACCCCTTCGGCACCGCTACCAGCACGAATGCAACCATCCTGCTGCGGACGCCGCCGTTCGTGGTCACCGCGCCTCAGTCCGGCCATCCCCAGTCCCTTACGATTCTCCGCGGCTCCAACGCCACGTTCACCGTGACCGCGGGCGGCAGCCCTCCGCTGGCTTATCAATGGCTGTTCAACGGCACTCCGATTGCCGGCGCGACCAACAACGTGCTGAACCTCTCCAACGTCCCGACGAATCAGGCAGGTCTCTATGCGGCCATCGTCACCAGCCCTTACGGCAGCGTGACCAGTTCCAACGCCACCCTCACGGTGCTGGATCCGCCCGTCATCATCGTCCAGCCGGCATCGGTCTCTTCTCTTGCCGGGGGCACCGCCAGCTTCTCGGTTGTCGCCGTGGGTCGGCCCACCCTCACTTATCAATGGCGAAAGAACGGGGTCATCATCGCTGGCGCGACCAACACAACGTTCACCGTAACTAATGTTTCCGCTGCGGACATCGCAGCCTACAGCGTCGTGGTTTCCAACACGGATGGCACGGCCACCAGTGTGAATGCGGCCCTCACGCTCTCGAACCGCACCTTGCAGGTGGTCACCACGCAGACCACAAACCTGAACGCCGGGGCGGCGGTGGCGGTGCCCGTAGCCCTGTTGGCCGAAGGCGGCGAAAACCGCGTTCGGGCCAGCGTCGCCTACGACGCCAACAAGCTGACCTTTATCAACGTGACCACTCCGTTCACTACCGCGACGCTCACGACGACCAACGCGCTCGCTGCCGGGCAGATTGGTTTTGACCTCATGCTCCCCGGCGCAACCACACTCGCCGCCGGCAGCAATCCGGTGGTGTTCCTCAACTTCACCGTCGCCGCCGGAGTGACGCAAAGCATTGCCGGCCTGACCTTGCAAGGCATCCCCACCACCAACCAGGTGCTGGATGCCGGTGGCGGATTGCTGGCCAGCCACTTTCTCAGTGGCGCGGTGGTTTTCAAGGCGACGGGCACCAACGCCTACCAGCTTCGTTCACAGACCGGCGCCACCGAGGAAACGCTGCCGATCTTCAACCCCGCCGGCAGCGCCAGCGCCCTGACGTTCCTGCGCATTTCCTTCCTTGATCTTGGCCAGGATTCACTCGGCAACGCGATTTACCTGATCAACGCCACGGGCACAAACGGAGGCGTGCCGTATGTGCTGGTGCCCACCACCATCGCGCCGGCCGGCAGTTTCCCCCTGAATGTCGAATACTATGTCTCCGATCGGGTGACCTCGCCCAAGCCCCGCTTGGTGATTGAGGTTGTAACGGGTGGATTTCCGGTTGCCCCAGCTGGCACGGTGCTTTCGCCCGATCGCGCTGAGTTTCACCTCGGGCGCTTCAAGATCGATTTCCTGGGCACGGCTGGGAAAACCTATTACATCCAGTATAGCGTCTCCCCCGCCGGGCCTTGGGAGACATCCTTCCCCGGTGTGGCCGGCAAGGGTGGGCGACAACAATGGGTGGACACAGGCCCGCCGCGAACCACCAGCATGCCCACGGGCGCAGGCACGCGATTCTACCGGCTGCTTCAGGTGCCCTAACCGATTTCCTGCGACATGAGAAACACAGTTTGGTTGAGCGCCCTTGGTTTGGCATTTGTCGGGGGAGAGACGCTCGCTCAGGAGCGATTCCCCGTTGAGCCGTTCAACGACCCGATGCTGCGGCGACGGAATCGCATCTCGCTCAAGGCTACCTTCAATTTCAACGTCAAGACCCACTTCACCAGCACCACGCCCAACGGCTCGGGGTCCTTCCCTCGCGTTGGTCCCGAGAACCGCAGCTACGACGACGGCTTCGTGAACATCGACGTCAGCGGCAACGCAGGATCGTCGACCTGGTTCTGGGGTTACAACAACGCCGGACAGTTCACGGCCGCCGACGGCACGCTCGCGGCCCCCAATACCGGCGCCGCGTCGCTGGCCTTCCACTCCGCGGGCTCGCTCGCGGACGGCGCGACACGCGGCAGCCGCGACACGATGATCCCCGGCATCGAACTGGCCTACGAGGAGGTGCTCGGCCGCTGGCACATCTCCGAAAGGCGCCGCGCCAACATCGGCATCCTCGTCACCTTCGGCTGGATGCGCCTCGGGCAGAACGACTCCGCCGCACTCGCCGGCCCGGTGAATGTAACCACGGACAAGTATCTGACCGGTGCGGTGTTGCCCCCGCTCGCCCCCTACGCCGGCAGCTTCGGTGCCGCGGGCCCGCTGCTGCCGGACGCCCCGGTCGAGCGCACCGCCGGTGTTTTCGCCGGCACCGGCACGGTGAACAACAAGCTCGAAGGCTCGCTCTACGGCTTCAACGTCGGCCCCTTCATCGAACTGCCACTGCACGACCGCGTTTCGCTGATGCTGGGCGGCGGACTCGGCTGTGTTTATGCGGACACGGCCTACACATTCCGCGAGACGGTGGTGGTTCCCGGCGTGGTAACGGCCAGCCGGTCCGGCCGCATCAGACGGGATGAGTGGCTGTTCAGCGGCATCGCCCGGGCGAACCTATATGTTGCGCTCACCGAAGCCTGGAGCTGGGAGGTCGGCCTCGCCTACCAATACGCGCAAAGCTACCGCTCCACCGTGGCGGGCAAGACCGCCAATCTCCAGCTCGACGGCATCATGACGGTCAACACCGGCCTGAACTACGCGTTCTGAGCTGGCCGCCCCTTACTTCTTCTCCTGCTTCCGCAGGATGTCGGCGTGGACACGGGCCACGTCGCCCATGTAGCCGTTCTCATCAGCGCGCTGGGCGGCCTTGAAGATGTAGTCGCGCGCCTGCTTCGCGTCGCCGATGGCCTCGAAGTAAATCCCGAGGTAAAGGTTCGCGTAAAACATCGGCTCGCCCGCCCGGCCCGGGGCAGACGCGGCCTTCGCAGCGGCCAGCACGTCGTCCGGTTTCGCCTTGCCGGCGAAGAGCCGGTGCACCTCTGCCATCGGCACGCGGCCGTCGCCCTCGATGGGGATGAGTCCCTTCTTTGCCGCCGCCAGCCCGTCCGCGCGCGCGGCGCAGAGGAAATGCCAGACGGCGTTCTCCACGTCGTTTGAATTCACGGTCTGGTGGATTTCGAACTGTTCCTTGCCGTCCTTGAAACGGGCCGCGTAGTAGAGCGAGATGCCGCGCTGCCAGTGATGCGGCTTCTGCGCGGGCACGAGTTCGAGGAACTTGTCGAAGTCGGCGATGGATTCGGTGATTTTGCCGAGTTTGAAGTGAGCCTCGCCGCGCGCCTGCCAGGCGTTGGCGGATTTCGGGTCGAGCTTGAGCACCTCGGAATAGTCGGCGGCGGCCTTCGCATGGTCGCGCTGTGCAGCGTGGAGCTGGGCACGGAGGAACCACCCCTGCGGCTGTTTCGGTGCGGCCTCGGCCAGCTTCGTCGCCAGCGCAATCGCCCCGGGCACATCGCCCCGGCGATAGGCTGCGATGGCCTGCTGGGCGAAGTCGCTGGCAGTGTCATCCTTGGGCCGCACGGGCTGGGCGAAAATCTGGGCAGCCAGCAACGGCAGGAGGATGAGGGCGGGGCTGATGAGTTTCATGGGCGTTTAACGGGCCGGACCGACGAACTTCAGACGGGCGTAGTCCTCGTAGCGATGGAAACTTCCGGTCGTCAACGGGGCGCAGCTCGTCAGGTCGGGTGATTCGAAATGCTTCGAGTAGTCATACCGGCACAGGGCAAACCGCCATGTGTCGCCGGCTTTCGGCGCGCCCCCGGTGCGGGCGAAATCTTTCCATGGAATGCGGCCCTCGACCGACCAGCCGCCATCGTCATCCCGCCAGTTGTTCAACGTCCCGCGCAGCGCCACGGCAGTCAGCATACCGAACGCCCGGTCATCGCCCGAACTGCGCGCCCGCCGCAGGCTGCCCGCCCCGCGCGAGGGAAAAAACAGATGCAGCCGGGCGTTCAATGGGTTGACCTGAAATTCGTAGTAAGCCAGCGCGCTGTCCGAGGGCCGGAAGAACAGCTCGAACACGTCATTTTCCCAGAGGTTCCCGTTGGTCTCACGGATGTCCGCGTAAAGGTCAGCGTCCTGCATCTCGGCGTGGAAATAGAGGTATTCGTCATCCCACATCAGACGGGCCTTCGTCCTGGTGCGACCCGGCCGGCTGGCCCAGTTCGCCACAAACGACTCGATGATCAGGGCTTTGTCCCAGGCCGGTTCGTCCGCCTTTCCGTCGAGCTTCACCGACCCAACGGCCCGCGGACAGTCGAACTCGGAGGGAATCTTCAGCCGCTCTGCCGCCAGGGCTTGCCCCGCCGCTAGCAGCGCTGCGACGGCCAAACCCGCCAGATGCCCAATGGAATTCATGACCCGACCATAGGAACCACACCGCACCGTGTCCACGTTTTAGGCAGTCAGTCTGATGGTGGATGGGATACACCGCGGGCGAGTTGCTGGTGACTTGCTCACTCCCGGAGCCAAGCGAGCAGATCCGCCATGGCCTGTGGTGACAGCGCTCCTTCGAGACCTTCGGGCATCAGGCTCAGGGGCGACGGTCGCAAGGTCTTCACGTTGGGGCGAAGCAATTTGTCCTTCACGCCGTTGGCCTGCGCCAAGGTGAAGCCGGTGGCCGTCTCGTCGGTGACAAGGCCGGTCAGCGCGCGGTCGTCCTTCGTCTCCACATTGTAGGCAATGTATTTCGGCTCGATGGCGGCGTTCGGGTCAAGGATGGCGATGAGGAAGTCGCCGACGGGTTTGGTGCGGAAGGTCGCGAGGTCGGGGCCGAGCGCGTGGCCGAGGCCGCGATAGGCATGGCACGCGGCACAATTCACGGTGAAAAGCGCGGCTCCCTTTGTCGGGTCGCCTTTGCGCGAGGGAACGGATGCGTAACTCGCGAGCACGGCGGCGCGCGAAGCTGTTTGCTCGGGGAACAGCTTCGCCACGCGCGCCTTGGTAGCCTCGCTGCCATGCCAGCGGAAGCGGTTGCGCGTGGCGGGCGGTATCTCAGCGAGGCCGACGGCACCGCGCTCGACGGCGTTGAGCAGCGATTGCGTCCACGCCTCCTGGCTCGCGAGCAACTCCACGACGGCAGGCCGCGTCGCGACGGGCAACGCGGCCCACTGCGCGAGGATGAGTTCATCCGTTTTCGGCCACCGGCGCGTGCGGAGCGTGGTCAGGGCGACCGCCTGCAACGCATCGCTTGCCGGCGGCACCAGCAGGCCGGCGACGACGGGCGCATCGGCGTCTGGCCGGTTGAAGCCGCGACCAAGCAGTGGAACAGAAGCACGGCGGGTAGCATCGGAAGACTTCACACTGGCGGCAAAGGTGCGCGCGTCCGCGTAAAGCTGCTTGAGCCGCTCAGCGGCGGCGCGCACGTCTGCGTTTGGTGACTCGGTGAACTTCCGAAGCGCGATGCCGCGCGCGTCGAAGGCGTCCTGCAAAGCGGTCATCGCGAGCAGCTGCCAATACTGCGTGCGCCCGCCCTCCGCCGGCGCAAGCGCGGTGAGCAACGAGGCGGACTCGCTTTCGCTTGCAGACGCCGACGCGGTGGCGATGAGCTGGCCGAGGAATTCATTGCGGCCTGGCGCGGTCGCAGGCGCGGTGACGGCGACCTTGAGCAACTCACTCGTGCGGCCCACGGCTCCGCTCAAGATGGCGGCGCGCTGGTAAGGGTCGCCCATGCCGTCACGGGCGAGCTGGGCGAGGGCGGCAGTCGCGCGGGCATCGTTCCAAGTGCCGAGGGTGAACGCGAGCTGGTAGCGGACGGTGGGGTCAGGGTCGGAAACAAGCTCTAACAGCGCAGAACGCAACACTTGCGTTTGTGGATGCGAGGTTTGCAACCAAGGTTCAATAACACGAACTGCCTGCCGGCGAACCGATGGATGCGAGTTCGTCAGCGCAGAACGGAACACGTTATTCGGGGAGATAATCTCGTCATGTCGGGGACGAAGCCCCACAGAAGCAACGACGGCACGAGGTTCAGCCCACTCATGAAGCAGCGCCAAGAGATGCATCCACACGGCGGGTGCGGGATTCGATCGAGCCAATTCTCGGAGGGCTGATTCTGTCCGGACATCGCCTCGATGGAGCAGTTCCCGATGCGCCAAGTCGCGCGCGATGCCGTTCTCGGTGTTCAGCGCGGCGACGACTTGCGTGGTCGTCAGCTGGGTCAAGTCATTGAAGGGCCGGAGCTTCGCGCCTTGCGGGTAGATGCGGTAGATGCGGCCTTTGTCGGAGCCGGCGCGGACATCAAGCGACTTGAGCCGGTCGGGCGGAATCCAGCGCGGGTGCTCGATGACGAAGCGATACATGTCCACCACCCACAGCGCGCCGTCGGGACCGGTCAGCGCCTGCACGGGGCGAAACCAGTTATCGGTGCTCGCGAGAAACTCGGACGCGGCCTCATCAGCGGCGCGCGCGGCGGTGAAGGTGACGCCGCTCGGCGTGAGCACGAGGCGGCGGACCAGGTTATGCACCGGCTCGCAGATGAAGAGGTTCTGGCTGAAGCCCGCGCCCAGCAGCGTGTCGCGATAGACGCCGAGCCCGCAGGCGCTCGTGACGTGGTTCAGGGACTGCGGACTGTTGAAACGCTCCAGCGGCTGGCTGATGGGATTCAGGCGCGCGAGGCCGGCGGCGAGGTTCACGCTCGGCGGCGGCGCGGGGACGTGCGGGTTGCGCGCGAGGTAGCGGTCTGGCAGCGGGTAGTGGAACGCGAACTGGCTGTTGTTGCACCCGAACCAATTCCCCAAGTCGTCGCGTGCCCGCCCTTGCTGCGTCAGGCCGGAGGTGGCCTCGAACTCGCCGGTGTCGGGCCGGAAACGGAAATCGCGCCCACGGATGTTGAGGGTTTGAGAGTTGAGAGTTGAGGGTTGAGTGAGGCTCTGGATGTCGCCGCCGAGGAGGCCGTTTGCGCCGTGGACCCAGTTATCGAGCCCGAGGGAGAGGCTGTTCACGCGGGCCTGGTAGTTGTTCGTCTCGAAGCCGGTGTAGAGCTTGCGGACCACGTCGGCCCGGCCGTCATCGTTGGTGTCCTCGGCGTAAAGGATGTCCGGCGCGGCGCAGATCAGCGCGCCCTTGCGCCACGCCATCACGCCGGTGGGAAACGGCAGGCCGTCGAGAAAGAGCGTGGCACGGTCGAACGGGCCGTTGGGCCGCGAGCGGGTGAGAAACTTTACGCGGCCGCCGGGCTTCCAGTTGCCATCCGAACCCATCGGGTAGTCGGCCATCTCGACCACCCACAGTTTGCCGTCAGTGCCAAAGTCGATCGCGACAGGGCTGGTGACGAGCGGCTCGGCGGCGACGAGTTCGACCGTGAGGCCGGGCTTGGTGCGGAGGGTGGCGAGGGATTCTGGCGGAGACTTCGGTGCCGGATTGCCCGTGACAACTTGCGTTGTGGCGGCGGTTTGCAACCGCCGCTCGGGCGTGCTGTTTGCCACAGACGGCGTCTGCAAGTCGCCGGCACGGGCGCTGGTCACGGGCGATGCCGTGGTTGGCTTCGCGAGGAAATCGCGCGGCAACAGCTCGTAGACGGTGCTGACGATTTTGTTCTCCAAGCCCGCCGCGAACTTCGTGGGCCGGTCGTAATAGACCATCGCGCCGCCGCCTTCGTAGCCGCCCTCCTGCAAAATACGCTCGCTCGGAATGTAGCAAGGGGCGTCGTTCGCGTAGCCATGCACCCACAGGCGCGTGCCGTCGAACTCGCGCTTCAGGCGCAGGCCGTAGTCCACGACGACTTCGCCGGGCAGGAAGACCAACGCGAGGTTCGTGCCGAAATGCCAGGTCTGAATGAGATACGGGAGTTTGTTGGGCAGGGTTTCGCCGCGGTCGAGTCGCGCCAGGTTCTTCTTCGCATGATGGGCAATCTGCTGTGCCTTGTTTGTGGCGAGCGCTGCCCACTCGGCCCGCGTGGGCAGCTTGTCGTAGTCGAGGGCGATGCGCTTGGTGCGGGCGGTCGGTGCGGTGGGAAGCTCCTTCCACGGACCGGCGGAGAGGCGTTTCACTTCGTTGGCAATCTCGCGGCCTTGCGCGTCGGCGAAGTCGGGCGTGCCGCGCTTGTTGGGGTTCTGGTCCGCGCCGCAGCCGATGGCCACCAGGCCGACTGCACCGGGATGATCGGCTTCAAGCGCGAGCTGGGCGGAACCGGCCCAGTCGCCGTGAATCGTGTTCAACCCGAGTGTCACGCAATGGCAGGCGTAGCTGACGAAGACCGCGCGAACGCGACCGTCCGGCGCGACCACCCGCAGCACAGGGAGATCGTGATCCACGGGCGCGACCGGCTTGCCACGGCGGTTCATCGCGAAGCCCACCTTGCCCTGCGTCCACTCGACGCGGCTGGGCCGGCGGTCGGCGAGCGCGGCCCGGATGACCTGCTCCAGCTTAAAGGTCAGCTCGCGCGTGTAGCGTTCCACGCGGGACTGCTGATCGGGCGGGAGGTCAGCCATGAAAATGTTCGGCGCGACGCCAGCAATCATCGGCGCGGAGTGCGTGTGCGAGGAGCAGAACGCGAGGCGGTCGTGAGCAAGTCGTGTGTCTACGAGGCGGCGAAGCAGCTCCGAGCGGATGGCATCCGAGACGCCGAGATTGTCGACCGTGACAAGGACGGCGGGGCTTTCGGCGTCGTTGCCGATGGCCAGGGCCTTCGCGTGAATGCGCTGCGCCACGCCTTCGGACTCGGTCTTGCGCACGGCGAAACCGGTGAGCCGGATCGGGTAATCCGGCGTGATGTCCACGCGCGCGACACCCACAACGGGCAGGCGCGGGGCGGCGGCATGGCGGACGGCGCACGCCGCCAACAAACACAATGCGGCGAGGGCGAAGGCCAAAGCGTATGCTGGCGACCTGCGATCATCGCCAGCGCCACAGCCGACCGGTGCGGGGAGTGGTTTAGAACCGCCGGCAGAGGAAGTAGGCGAATCCATGTTCATAAGCAGCGTGCAAGCAGTGTTCGCGGGAGGGTGAGCTTGTCAACGCGGGAGGCGCATTGCCTTCAAGCGGTCGAAGAGGCAGTTTACGGACATGAATTACTGCTTAGTTGGCCTCGTGGCAGTCAGCCTGCTGGTCAGCGGAAACATTCCGCTTCGCGCAGAGGACAAAGCGCCACCGGGGCTCATCCGCGTGGCGCTTTATGACGCGGCGGGCAGTTCGGGCGCGGGCGTGCCGAGCGTAACGGAAATTCTCGGCAAGGAGAAAGACATTGCCGTCATCCCGTTCAAGCCGGAGGACCTTCGCGCCGGAAAGCTCGCGGGCTTTCAGGTGGTGATGTTCACCGGCGGCTCAGGCAGCCGGCAGGCCGAGACCATCGGGGAGGAGGGCCGCGCGAAGGTGAAGGAATTCGTCGAGGCGGGGGGCGGCTACATTGGCATCTGCGCGGGCGCGTATCTCGCGTGCAGCGGCTTCTCCTGGGGCGTGAAGGTGCTCGACGCCAAGACGGCATCTCCCAAATGGCGGCGCGGGGAGGGCAACGTGAAACTGGAGCTGACCGAGCGCGGGCGTGAGGTCTTCGGCGGGCCGGCAGGACAGTTCGAGGCGCGCTACGTCAATGGCCCCATTCTGGTGCCTGCCGGGGTGGACCTGCTGCCGGACTTTCAGCCGCTCGCCCATTTCCGCACCGAACTGGCGAAGAACGACACGCCGGTCGGCCTGATGGTGAACTCGCCCGCGATTGTCGCCGGCAACTGCGGCAAGGGCCGCGTGCTGGTGAGCAGCCCGCACCCGGAGCAGACGCCGGGCTTGGAACACTTCGTCCCGAAGGCGGTGCGGTGGGTCACGGGGAAGGCGGAAGGGAAACCGAGTGGCAATTAGTCGAGGGCGGGGTGCCAGGGGCCGACTCATCACCCACCCCGAATTGCTTCTTCCCACGGTTGCACTGAATAATCAGCCCGTCCGACACACTCCAATTCCGCACGCATGAACCACTCACTGAACCGTCGCCGTTTCCTCGCCACGTCCGCCAGCGTGCTGGCCGCGCCCTATTTCCTCCGCAGCCAGGGCTCGCCCAACGGCAAGCTCAACATCGCGTGCATCGGCACGGCGGGCCGCGCGGCGGGCAACATCGAGGGTGTCAAGGGCGAGAACATCGTCGCGCTCGTGGACGTGGACTCCGCAAACCTCGCCAAGGCGGGCGAAAAGTTCCCGCTGGCCAAGCGCTACGCGGACTTCCGAAAGATGCTCGAACAGAAGGACATTGACGCCGTCGTCGTGGCCACGCCCGACCACACGCACGCCGTCTGCGCCGTGGCCGCGATGCGCAGCGGTCGCCACGTCTATTGCGAGAAGCCCCTCGCGCGCACGGTGTCCGAGGTGCGCGTGATGACCGACACGGCGGCGCAGACCAAGCGCATCACGCAGATGGGCAACCAGATCCACTCGCACCCGGGCAACAACTACCGCCGCTGCGTGGAACTCGTGCAAAGCGGCGCCATCGGCGCGGTGAAGGAAGTCCACGTCTGGGCCGGCGCGATTTACGGGAACAAAACGGTCGTCGCCAACCCGCCGCCCCCGCCCGCGTCGCTCGACTACGATCTCTGGCTCGGGCCGGTGCAATATCTCAGCTACCGGCCTGAGTATGTGCCCTTCCATTGGCGGCACTTCTGGCACTTCGGCGGGGGCACGCTGGCCGATTTCTGGTGTCACTTCGCCGACCTCGCACACTGGGCGCTGGACTTGAAGCACCCGCTGACGATCGAGGCCGAGGGCCCGGCCGCGGACCCTGACCTCGTGCCGGTGGACCTCAAAGTGCGCTACGAATACCCCGCGCGCGGTCAGCGGCCGCCCGTGAAGCTCACGTGGTATCAGGGCAAGTATCGGCCCGAGGCAGAACTTGGCCCGTTGCTGGACAAGTGGAAGGGCGGCGGCGTGCTCTTCGTCGGCGACCAGGGCCGCCTGCTCGCGAACTACACCCAGCGGCTGCTGTTGCCCGAGGACAAGTTCAAGGACTTCAAGCCCGCGACGCCGTTTGTGCCCGATGCCAAGGGCGGCAACTGGCAGCACGAGCAGTGGATCCAAGCCATCAAGACCGGCGGCAAAGCCGAGTGCGACTTCAGTTATGCCGGGCCACTCTCAGAAGCCGGATTGCTGGGCAACGTCGCCTTCCGCGTCGGCAAGAAACTCATCTGGGATGCGAAGACTTTGAAAGCCAAGGGCTGCCCCGAGGCCGACCAGTTCATCCAGCACAAGTATCGCGAGGGCTGGAAGATTTGAGGTCCGCCCGCGCGCAGCGCAGGAGCCGCCCCAACCGAGGCCAGCACGAGCGGACCGACCCGCTCACCGGCCCGTTTCACGCCGATTCGGGTGTTGGGGGCATTCCAATTTGATTGCCGCTCCCGCCCGCCCCTTGCCAAAGTCCACGCGATGAACGACTGGATTGCCGATTACATCGCCAAGCAAAAGGCCGCGCTCGATTCCATTCCGGCCGACGCGGTCTCCCGGCTCATTGAACGGCTCCGGCTGGCACACCGCGAAGATCGGCAAATCTTCGTCTTCGGCAATGGCGGCAGCGCGGCCAACGCTTCCCATTTCGCAACCGACCTTGGAAAAGGCGCGTCCGACAAGCTCGGCAAGCGCTTCCGCGTGATGTCGCTCAACGACAACGTGAGCTGGCTCACCGCGCTCGGAAACGACTACTCCTACGCGGACGTCTTCGCCGCGCAGCTGCAGAACTACGGCCGCCCCGGCGACCTCGCACTGACCCTCAGCGTGAGCGGAAATTCCCCCAACTGTGTGAAGGCCATTGAGTGGGCCAACGCCAACGGCCTCCACACTATCGCCCTGGTCGGGGCCAAGCGTGGCCGGCTCGCAGACATCGCGAAAGATGTCATCGTCATCGCTGACACGCATTACGGCCGCGCCGAGGATGCCCAGATGGGCATCTGCCACCTGCTGTGCTACGCGTTCATCGAGCACCCGGAGCTGGCGAAATAGCCGCCGCCTTTCTTCAGACGACCACCAGTTTCCGTTCCGCGACGGCGGTCACCTTGCGTCGGGCCTTGATCGCGAAGTAGGGCGGGATAAACCAGCAACGGTGGCCGAAACTGCCCAGGGTAGCCGCCGAGTCCCCGTGCTTTGGCTCAAAAGTGTCCTCGATGACAAAGCCAGCGCGGCAGAGCCCGCCGAGCAGTTCATCCCACCGATGCAGAAACTCCAGCGTGCCGCTCTCGCGGAGCGCGGAGCCCGTCGGCACCGGTGGCAGCGGACCGCTGCGGTAATACGGCTCCAGCAGCGGATAGCCGATGGTCGCGATGCGCAGGCTGGCCTGCAGATTCACCGGCTGCTTGTGCTGGCTGATGTAGAGGCCGCCCGGGGCCGTGACGCGCGCCACCTCTCGGTAAACCGGCAAAATGCTCGGCACGTAACAGGTGCTCACTGGCTGGACCACCAGATCGAAATGCGCATCGGGCAAAGCAGCGAGGTTGTCCATCGAAGCTTCGACGACGTTGATCCTGAAGCCGCGCTCCGCGGCGATTTTGCGGTCGAGGTCGAGCATCGCCGGGCTGATGTCCACGACGGTGGTCTCCGCCCCGGCGGCCGCAAACAGCGCGCTGTGCTTGCCGCCGCCGGCCGCGAGGCAGAGCACGCGCTTGCCGCGCACCTCAAAGTCAACCCAGCCGAATGGGTTGATGATGAACTGCGGCTTGGCGAACTCCTTTTCGCCGGCCGGCCGGGCCAAGGGGATTTGCTGGCGAGCCAGTTCATCCCAGGCCTCGCGGTTGTGATCATGCACCGAAAACATGACACGACCATAGCGCCGGCCAAACCCATCGCGAAGCGGGAAACCACGGGGCCGCGGGCACAACGGGCTTCACTCATTGCCAGCCGCGCGGCCAGCGGCCAGCATCCGACATGCACAATGCCGTTCCGCCCCCGGACGAAGTCGTGATCGCCAGCACCCGAGACTGGGTGCGACGGGCAGTCATTGGCCTGAACCTGTGCCCGTTCGCCCGGGCGGTGGAACAGCGCGGGCAGGTGCGCTACGTCGTGAGCCACGCCACCCGCGAGGACGATCTGCTCGCGGACCTGCGGGCGGAACTGGCGCACCTCGCCAACACGCCCGCCGAGGTCATCGACGACACATTGCTAATCCACCCCGGGGTGCTGCAGGAGTTCTTCACATTTCAGCAGTTTCTCGCGCGCGCCAATGCGGCGGTGCGAAAGGCGGGGCTGGAAGGCGTCATCCAAATCGCGAGCTTCCACCCGGATTACCAGTTCGCCGACACGGAGCCGGACGACGTGACCAACTGCACGAACCGCGCGCCGTATCCGACGCTGCACCTGCTGCGCGAGGCGAGTATCGCCGAGGCGGTGGCGTCCTACGCCGCGGCGGAAAGCATCTACGAGCGAAACCAGGCGACGCTGCGGGCACTGGGGAAAGCGGGCTGGGAAAAGTTGGGGATTAAGCCCGCGACGGAGTGAGCAAAGGCTTTGCCTCAGGCTTTCCGATTCCACATCAGGTTCTTATCCAGCGGGAATTGGCGCGGGCCGGTCTCCGTGGTCTGCGCGATGGCTTCGAGGCGACCGGTGCTGTCACCGAACTGGTCCACCTTGGCCCCCATGCGTTCGGCGAGGGACACAAAGAGGTTGCACAGGGGGGTTTCCGTTTTGAACTCCAGGCTCTGACCGCTCTTGATGGTGCCGCCGCCGCGGCCGGCCAGCAGGATGGGCAGGTCATGATGCGCGTGGCGGTTGCCATCAGCCAGGCCGCTGCCGAACACGACCGCGCAGTTGTCGAGCAACGTGCCGTCGCCCTCCTTCACGGCCTTCAGCTTGCTGAGGAAATAGGCGAACTGCGTGGTGTGGAACGAGTTGATCTTGGCGATCTTGTCGAGCTTCACCGCGTCGCCGCCGTGGTGGGAGAGGTCATGGTGGCCGTCCGGCACGCCGATGAACGGGTAGCTGCGGTTGCTGCCGTCATGCGCCACGAGGAAGCTGGCAATGCGCGTCGAGTCGGTCTGGAACGCCAGCACCATGAGGTCATACATCATCCGGATGTGCTGCTCGTAGCTGAAGTCCTGCGGGAGGAAATCCTTGCGGGCAACGGGCGCGACATTCGCCAGCTTGAACTTCTCGGCCTGCTGGATGCGCTCCTCCAGCTCGCGCACGGCGGTCATGTATTCGTCGAGCTTGCGACGGTCCGTCGCGCCGAGCTGGCGTTTGAGCGAGTTCGCGTCCTCCAAGACGAAGTCGAGGATGCTTTTGTTGTATTGCTCGCGCTTCTGGCGGGCGGCGGCTTCCTCGGCGTTGGCACCATTGCCAAAGAGGCGCTCAAAGACCTGCTTTGGGTTCGCCTCGGGCGGCATCGGCGTGGCCGGGCCTTTCCAGGCGAGGTTGAACTGGTAGGCGCAGGAATACCCGCTGTCGCACGCACCGGCGGTGCGGGCCTTGTCGCAGCCCAGTTCGAGCGAGTCGAAGCGCGTCTGCTTGCCGACCTGCTCGGCGAGCACCTGGTCAATGGAGATGCCGACCTGGATGTCCGCGCCGGCTGTCTTGCGCGCGCGCACGCCGGTGAGCCAGGTGGCGTTGGCGCGGGCGTGGTCGCCGGCACCGTCGGGGCCGGCCTTGCCGCTGACCTGGGCGAGGCCGGAGAGAATGCTAAAATCCTCACGGTGCGCCGCCAGCGGCTGGAGGATTTGCGGCAGCTCGTAGCCCTTGCCGACCATCTCGGGCCACCAGTGCGCCATGTTCATGCCGTTGGGCACATACACGAAGGCGGTGCGCCGGGGCGCGACCTTGGCGGCTGCTCGGAGCGCAGGTGTCATGGCTTCCAGCGCGGGCAAGGCCATCAGCGTGCCAAGGCCACGGAGGAAGGTGCGGCGGGGCAAGGCAAGGTGTTTCATAAGCTGTATCTCAAGACGTCAGAACTGACTGGCGGGTATCATGGGATGTTCAGGGGGAAGCTCCAAAGCTCCAACGAAAGCCCAACCTGGAAATCCCAATGCCAACCGGCGCCCGTTCGCACCTTGAAGTTAGGGATTTTATCGGCCCGCCACATGGGCATCCCCTTCCCCGCGCCGCTTCTGGAACGGCACGCTGTTCACCACTTCCAGCACGAGGCCGGAGAAGGTGTGCTTCCGCTTTGCGAGGCCGTCGGCGATGGCCTTCACCGCCGGACGGTCATAATACTCCAGCCCGCGCCCCAGGCCATAGGTCAGCAGCTTCTCGACGAGACAGCGGAGGTAATCCTCCTGTTTCTTCGTCGCCAGCAGCTTCGCCAAATCCACGGGCCCTTGGAACTTTTCCGCTGCGCTCAGTTCGCCGCTCGGGTCAATCGCCGCCCCCGCGTCGCGGGACCGGAACGCCCCGATGGCGTCGTAGTTCTCCAAACCGAAGCCGATGGCATCCATCTTGGTATGACAGGAAGCGCAGGTCGGGTTCGCACGGTGCTGCTCCATCTTCTGCCGCAGGGTGCCGGTGAGTTCCTTCTGCTGCTCCAGCTCGGGCACGTTGGGCACGGGCGGCGGTGGCGGCGTGGCAAGGAGGTTCTCCAAAACCCATTTGCCGCGCTTCACGGGCGAGGTGCGCGTGGGGTTCGAGGTGAGCGTGAGAATGCTCGCATGCGTCAGCAGGCCGGCACGCGGCTGGCCCTTGAGGCTCACCCGCTGAAACGCATCGCCGGTCACGCCCGTGATGCCATAGTGCTTCGCGAGCCGTTCGTTGACGAAGGTGTAATCGGCCGTGAGGAACTCGAACACGCTCCGGTCCTCGCGCAGCACGGTCTCAAACAGCAGCTCCGTTTCGCGGGTCATTGCCGCGCGCAGGGTCGCATCGTAACTGGGGAACAGCTTCTTGTCTGGCTGGAGGATGGCGAGGTTGCGGAGCTGGAGCCATTGGCCGGCAAAGTTCTCCACCAGTGCCCGGCTTTTCGGGTCCGCCAACATCCGCCGCACCTGCGCGTCGAGGTTCTTCCGCAACTGCCCGCGCTCGGCCAAGGCGAACAGCTCGGCGTCCGGCATCGTGCTCCAGAGGAAGTAACTGAGCCGCGACGCCAGCGCGAACTCGTTGACGGGGTGAACGGACTTCGGGTTATCCGGCTCAGGCTGGAGCTCGCCACGGAAGAGGAAGTTTGGCGAGACGAGCACGGCCTTGAGCGCCTGGACCACGCCCCCCTCGAACGGCTCGCCGTTCGTGCGCGCGAAGCTGTAGAGCTTCATGAGCCGCTCCACCTCCGCCGCCGTCACTGGCCGGCGATACGCCCGCCGGGCGAACGCCCCGATGATTTCGCGTGCGACCTGCGGTTCGGTATCCTTGGTCGCCCGCTTGAAGAAAATGCGGCGATGCGACTCCGGCACCATCTCCGCGGCGGCCTCGGGCGGGCCTTCGATTTCTAGGTGGTGGACATGGACGGTGCCCTTCTGGTTCTGGCCGGACTTCCATTCCGCCGCCTTCTCGGGTGACAACCCGGTCTTGTCCCGCAGGACGACCACGCGCAGGCGATGCTTGCCCGCCGTCAGCCGGAATTTTGCCTCGTAATGCTGGGGCGCGGACTCGTCCGCCTCCACCTTCACCTGCCGGAGAATCTCCTTGTCGCGCTGAAACGTGAGCACCAGCGCGTTCGAACCGGTCGGCTTGGCCCACGCCAGCGTGCGGAGGAAATACTCACCGTCGCGCGGCGCCACAAAATCGAACGCCACATCATCCTCCTCGACGCTGTTCAGCGCCACCCAGCCATCGCCCAGCGACCTGGCATTGTAGCCCACCAGCAGCAGGTCCGGGAGCAGGCGCACCACCGCGTTCGGCGTCGGTTCCACGATCTCCACCCAGTCGACCGCAAACGCCCGCGTCTGCGAACGGCCGCGCGCGTCCTTGGGCGTCGAGTAGGGATTCACCAGCGCCAGGCTCACCTCGTGGGTGCCCGCGCTCAAATGCACCGGCAACTCCTCGACATGCGGCAGGTCCACATCCCCGCGCACCTCGATGGTCCGCAGCGGTTGGCCGTCCACGCGGATCTCCATGCGCGTGGGCTCGGGCGCCACGTGCCGCGTCTGCGTCGCGAGCCGCAGGCGATGCTCGCCAGCGCGGGCCACGGAAAACTTCGCCGTCAGCGGGGTTGCGCCGGACACGCGCCGGGGCGAATCCGGATTGCTCGTGGAATTACCGCCCTTGAGCTGCCGCGCCGCGATGCGCTGCGCCGTCGGCTTGGCCAGGGCAGCCGGTTCAGGCGGGTCGAACACCTCGATTTGCTCGATCGCCAGCCCGCGCGAATACTTCGTGCCCGTGCCCGGCGGGCCGTCGTGCGGATTCAGCAGTCCGAACGCCAGCGTGTGGCTGCCCGCATTCAGGCTCACGTCGCATTCCACCGCGGTAGGCGACTCCAACGTTCCGTTCACCGGGGCGGTCGTGACCACTTTCCCGTCCACCCGCACTTCGAGGCGGGCGGATTCGGAGCCCGAAACGCGCTCCGCCGCCAGAATCCGCAGCCGGTGCGCCCCGCTTTTCGTCGTGGTAAAGCGCATCGTCGCCGCGCCCTTCGTGAACATCCGCATCGTGCCCGTCGCGCCCACATAGGTTTCCACGGGACCGCTCAGCTGTTTGGGATCAAGCCGCGTGGCGCGGGCGCCGGGCGTCGGCGGAATGACGATGGCCTGGGCCAGGATCTTGTCCGCCGCCGTGAGATACTTTTCCAGCAGCACCGGCGGCATGGAAAGCACGTCGCCGATGTTGTCGAAGCCGTAGCCCGCGTCATCCGCCGGGAAGTCATCCGCCGGCTTGAAGTTCACCCCCACGAGGTCCCGGATCGTGTTGTTGTATTCCGTGCGGTTGAGCCGGCGGATCGTCACGCGGCCGGGGTCGGGATTTTTCGGGTCCGTCTTGAAGACCTGGTAATCAATCCAAGCCTGGATCAGCTCGCGCTCCGCCAGCGTGGGCTGGCGTTTGCGGTTCTCCGGCGGCATCGCCCGGCTACGGACGTTGAAGAGGGTCTGGTCCCAGAGCTTGCGGTCCGCGAGCAGGTCGGCGTGCGACGGGTATTTGTCATACTCCACGCCGCCCTTCTTCGCCCCGTCGGCGTGGCAGTCGTAGCAATACTTCTTGAGCAACGGCTCGACATCCTTCGCAAACGACAACTTGGCCGGATCCTTGGCCGAGGCCGAACCAAAGAAGGCCGCCGAAGCCGTGGCGGCAAGGGCGAGCCAGACGGAACCGCAGGTGACGAGCCAGTTCATGTGCAGACGCAAGATGTCAGGGCACTGGACGCCCGGCAACCCACAGAGATTTCAACGGCTTCCCGGTCCCGCCCTTCGCGCACCGAACGGCTGAGCCTTGCGGTGGATCACTTTGCCTTAAGGACGACCTGCGGCAAATCCATCACCGCCGGGCCGGGCTTGGACTTGGGCTTCACGGTGAGCGTGTAGCGGCCGGGCTGGTCGAAGGTCATCTCCCCGATCTCCCGCTTCACAAAGGCCTGGAAGCCGCCGGTCTGCTCCACCTTGAACAGCAGCTTTTGCGGGCCGACGGCGAACTCGACCTCGCTACCGCCGCTGCCGTTGCCGCAGCCATAGGTGATTTCCATCGTGAACTTGCCGGGCTTCACCACCTCGAAGTCCCAGCTCGCCCAGTCGTTCGGGTTGATCCAGAAGCCGAGCGTGTTTTTGTGCGGCAGCGGCTCGTAGCGCAGCATCGCGCCATGCACGTCCGCATCCTTGCCGAGCATGGTGATGATGCCGTTCTGACCCTGCGGGCTGGGGCGGTAGGCGGGGTTGGGCTGCATCATCTGCGCGCCGGTCTTGATGCGCCAGGTGTCGAGCTTGGCGACGAGCGACTTCACGCGCGCGGCGTTGGTGGCTTCGAGGGCGAGGTTGCGGTTTTCGCGGAAGTCGTTCTTCAAGTCAAAGAGCTCCACGCGGCCCGTCTCGTAGAACTCGATGAGCTTCCAATCGCCATCGCGGATGACGCCGCCGGGCTTGCCGCCTTGGTTCGCGTAGTGCGGGTAATGCCAGAAGAGCGGGCGCGCGGCGGGCGCGGGGCCGCCCTTGAGCAACGGCGCGAGGGTGACGCCGTCAATCACGTTTGGAGTCCCGGCTTCAGCCGGTGCGGGCGACTTCGCTCCGGGAGCGCTGCCGGCTAAAGCCGGGTCTCCGAGCGGGAGGCCGGCGAGTTCGAGAATCGTCGGAAAGTAATCCACGCTGCTCATGGCGTTCGTCGCCGTGCTGCCTGCCGCGATGCCCGGCCCGCGCACGAGCAACGGCACGCGGATGCCGCCTTCGTAGAGATAGCCTTTGCCCTCGCGGAGCGGCGAGTTGATGGTCGCGGGCGTGCTGGGTCCCTCGATGGTTGCGAGGCCGCCGTTGTCCGAGGTGAAGAAGACGTAGGTGTTGTCCGCGAGTTTGAGGTCGTCGAGCTGCTTGAGGATGCGGCCGATGCTCTCGTCCATGCTCTCCATCATCGCGGCGTAGATGGCGTTGGTCTGCTGGCCCGCCTTGCCCGCGACCTGCGGATACTTGGCGATGTAATCCGCTTTCGCCTTGAGCGGCGTATGGACGGCGTAGTGCGCGAAGTAGAGGAAGAAGGGCTTGTCCTTGTTCGCCGCGATGATTTTCTCGGCCTCGGTGGTGAGGCGATCGGTCAAATATTCGCCGTCCTTCGCTTCTTCCAGGCCGCGCATGGCGCGTTGCTTGCCGTCCTTCGCCTTGCCGCCGAAGGGCGCGAAGTAACTCATCGGCGTGCCGGTGTGGTCACCGGCGATGTTGATGTCGAAGCCCTGCTTCTGCGGCTCGAAGCCCTCGCCGCCGAGGTGCCACTTGCCGACGTGCGCGGTGACGTAGCCGGCGGCCTTGAGGCGTTCAGCGATGGTGACTTCTTCCAGCGCGAGCTGCTGGTTGATGATGGGCCGAGCGAGCCGTTGCGCAGGCAAATCACCACGACCGGGCAGCCAATCCGTGAGGTGCAGGCGCGCGGGATACTTGCCGGTCATGATGCTCGCGCGCGTCGGCGAGCAGACGGGGCACGCGGCGTAGGCGTCGGTGAACTTCATGCCCTGCGACGCCATGCGGTCGAGGTTGGGCGTGCGGTAGAACTTGCTGCCATAGCACCCGAGGTCGTTACGCCCAAGGTCGTCAATGAGGAAGAAGATGAAGTTCGGCTTCGGCGCGGCAGCGGCGAGGGTTTGCAGCACGGCCAAGAGGGCCACCAAAGCCAGATGGCGGAGCAGGCGAGTCGGTGAGTTCACAAGACGGAGCCTGCCGGATGGGTTGGCTGAAAACAAGCCGCGCGGCGCTTTCGGGCTTGCCAGCAGGAGGGATAATCCGGTCTTCTCGCCACAACCCAAACCACCACGGAGGAGCCCCATGGAAATCAAAGTCGTCCATGCTTGTGGAAGCAAGTTTGCTTTCGACATCGAGCCGGAGAACGGCGCCATGCCCTTCGCCATCCAATGCCCGAATTGCGGCGCGGACGCGACGGTAGACACGAACGCGATCATCGCCCAGGCGCTGGCCGCCGGTGCTTCCGCCGCTCCGCCTCCTCCCCCGCCCAAGCCCGGCCTGAGCCTCGGCCACAGCGCCCCCGCTGCTCCCCCCCCGCCGCCGCCTCCGAAACCGGGGTTGTCGTTGGGCCGCTCGCACGCCGCCGAAGCCGCGGCTCCACCTCCGCCGCCCGCGCCCGTGCCAGCCAGTGCACCCGCCGCCTCTGGCGCACCGGAGAAAAAGCCCGCCAAGAAACCGGGTGCCATCTTTGCATCGGATGAGCCGCATCTGCCGTTGGCCATCACGGGGGCCGCCATCGGCGCGGCCATTGGCATGGGCATTTGGTATGTGCTGGCGCACTACCTCCACATCGCCAGCGGCTGGGTCGCGTGGGGCACGGGCGCGATGGCCGGCTTCGGGGCCCGAACCTTTGGCCGCACACCAACGCCGCTGTTCGGCATCATCGCCGCCGGGTTCACCCTGCTGGCCATTCTCGGCGGCAGCTATCTGGCCATGCTCGCGGACATCGACAAGTTTGTCGCAAAGAATCTCGATGGCGCCTACGAGGAGCGCGTCGCCTTCGCCAACAAGGCCACCGCCGCCAAGGATGACACGGCCCTGCGCGCCGTCATCGCCGAGGACGACGGCGGTGACGCCAGCAAGATCACCGATGCCGAGCTGGCGGAAGTGAAGGCCGACCTGCCGAAGCTCCGGGAGCTGACGAAGGGCAAGCCCACGAAGGCGGAGTTTCAACAGCAGCTTTCCGACACCATCCGGTCGAACATCTCGCTGGCCGACGTCGCCAAGGGCTACTTCCGCATCTTCACCATCATCTTCATCGTGCTGGGCCTGAGCACCGCCTTCAAACTCGGCTCCGGCATGGGCTCATAGGCTTGCCGCCACGGTTGAAAGAGTTTTCAACCGCACCCGGAGTGCTACTGTGGCGACATGCCGCACGCGCCGCGCACGCTTAAGCAATCCGCACCTCTACTCCCGCTGGGGTGGCTGTTGTTCCTTGGCGCCGCTCTCGTCCTTCCTGTCCCCTGCCCCGCCCAGCACGGGACCAACGCTGCGGCTGAGGCGAAGTTGAAGCAACTTCAAGTCGCGCCCGGGCTGAAGGTCGAACTCGTCGCCGCCGAGCCGCTGCTGCAAAACCCGGTTGCCTTCAGCGTGGATGAACGCGGGCGGTTCTTCATCGCCGAGACGCACCGCTACAAGAAGGCCGTCTTCGACATCACGCAGCGCGTCCCGTGGCTGCTCGACGACCTGAGCTGCCGCACCGTGGCCGACCGCGAGGCGTTGCTGCGCCGCCATTTCCCCGGCACGAACTTCTCCGTCCTCACCAACGACTCCGAAGTCATCCGCCTCGTCGAGGACACCGACGGCGACGGTCGCGCGGACAAGTCGTCCATCGTCGCCACCGGCTTCAACGCCCCGACCGCCGGACCCGCTGCGGGCATCCTCGCGCGCAACGGTGAAGTGTGGTTCGCGAACCTGCCCGACCTGTGGCGAATTTCGACTGGCGAATTGCGAGTGTCGAATGCTCCCTCGTCCGCCATCGCGTCCCCCGCACCGATTCGCCATTCGCCATTCCCCATTCGCAATTTGGCCAGCGGCCTCGGCGTCCACATCTCCGTCACCGGCCACGACCTCCACGGCCTCACGTTCGGCCCCGACGGCCGGCTCTACTTCAGCCTCGGCGACCGCGGCTTCGAGCTGCGGCCCGGCATGAAGCACCCCGGCTTCAGCGCGGATTACCTCCGCCGCATCGCGCCCGACACCGGCGCGGTCTTCCGCTGCCAGCCGGACGGCTCGGAGCTGGAAGTCTTCTGCATCGGCCTGCGCAACCCGCAGGGCCTCGCCTTCGACGCCCTCGGCAATCTCTTCACCGTGGACAACGACACCGCCGGCCCCGACAAGTGCCGCCTGCTCCACCTCGTCGAAGGCGGCGACTACGGCTGGCGCATCAGCTACCAGCACATGAAGAACTTCGGCCCGTGGGTTACGGAGGAACTCTGGCGCGGCGGCGCGGGCGACATCCTCCCGTGGAGCGGCGAAGTCGCCCAAGGCCCCGCCGGCTTCGCCTTCTATCCCGGCACCGGCCTGCCCGACCGCTACACGAACCACTTCTTCATCTGCGACTTCCCCGGCGGCATCTGGAGCTTCAGCCTCAAGCCGCGCGGCGCGAGCTTCGAGCTGGCCGCCCGCGAGAAATTCCTTTGGAACCTCCTGCCCACGCACTGCGCCTTCGGCCCCGACGGCGCGCTCTACGTCAGCGACTGGGTGGAAGGCTGGGGCCAGTCCGAGAAAGGCCGCCTCTACCGAGTGAGCGACCCGGCGCAAGCGGGCAGCGCCCAACTCGCCGAAGCCAAACGCCTCCTCGCCGACGGCATGGCGAAGCGCCCCGAAGCCGAACTCGCCCGCCTCCTCGCCCACGACTCGATGCAAGTCCGCCTCGCCGCGCAATTCGAGCTGGCCGCGCGCACCAAGTCCGACCGCGACCCCGCCGTCCGCGAACTCGTCCAAGTCGCGCTCAAGTCCACGAACCTGTTCGCGCGGCTGCACGCGATGTGGGGAATGACTCAAGTGGCGGAGAAACTGAACGACACTCAGTTGCTTGTAGCTTTGAACAACCTGCTGGTCTTGCTAAACGACGCCAACCCCCACGTTCGCGGAGAGGCCTGCATTCTGTTCGGGCGAGCCAAGGTGTTCAATGCGGGACCCACCATTTGGAAGCTCGAAGCGCATGACCCCGACCCAAAGGTGCGCTCCAAAGCGTCTCATGCACGAACCTACGCATTCCCAGACTTCGTTCGTGGTTCGGGCGTGCGTGTCATCGAAGGCCCGTTAGACAAACTCCGGTTCGACGTTGCTCGCAAGCTGAACAGTCTCGAAGGCGCCATCACAGGACAAAGCAACCGGTTCGAGACGGGGTTTACGTTCGGTCTCCCCGGATTCATGGCAACCTTCGGACGGAACCTCACAGAAGCCGCGACTCTGAACGACCGCATCTCGTCGCATGCGCATACCTTGGCCCTGTATGCCGAAATGAAGTTCGATTTGGAGACTCGGGGTGCAGTAACACTCGACTCGGACTGGTATCGGCAGGTCATTACAAACTCCAGTCCGGTTGTTCGCGCGGCGACTTTGACTGTGTTGCGTAGAGTCGGGGAGCCCGCCATCGCCCAGTTCCTCCGCGACCCCGACCCGCGCCTCGTCCTCGAAGCCGCCCGCGCCATCAACGACGCCGGCATCGAACCCGCCTACCCCGCCCTCGCAGCGCTCTTGCCGCCCGGTAGGGACGCGCTGCCGCGCGTCCTCCCCGGCGCGCCCGACGACCAAGGCCGACCAGCAGGTCGGCCCTACCAGGAATCGCTGCTGCTGCGCGCCTTGAACGCCCACTATCGCCTCGGCCACGCCACCAACGCCCAAGCCCTCGCCGTGTTCGCCGCGAGCACCAACGCCTCTGACACGCTCCGCGCCGAAGCGCTCTTCCTCCTCAGCGCGTGGGAAGTCCTTCCCGCCACGCCCGGCAACGTTCCGGCCAAAATCGCCAGCGTGGACGGCCACGGTTCCACGCCGCTCGTCAACCCGGAGAACTGGCCCGGCTGGTTCGACCGCGTCTGCGGCCTCTGGCGTCCCCTCCCGCCGCGCAACGCCACCGCCGCGCAGGCCGCGCTGCGCCCGCACCTCGCGAGCCTGCTGAACACCACCGCCACGAACACCCAGCTCGCCGCCATCGCCGCCGTCGAGAAGCTCGCGTTGACCGAAGCCGCGCCGCAGCTCGCCGCGCTGGTTCAATCGGCTTCCCAGCCCGCGCCAGTGCGCGTCGCCGCGCTGCGAACTTTGGGAAACCCCGCCATCGCCGATCGCCAATCACCGACGCTCTCCGCCTCCGTCACGCTCGCGCTGTCGGACACGAACGCGCTCGTCCGCCGCGAAGCCGTGAAGCTCGCCGCAGCCGGCAACCCCACGACCGCCGTCCCGCTGCTGGAGCGCATCCTCGCCACAGAGAAGGACACGCGCCTCCAACAAGCCGCGCTCACCGCCCTTGGCGACCTGCCCGGCCCCGCCGCTGACACCGTGCTGTCCGCGCAGCTCGCGTTGCTCTCGGACAAGAAACTTTCGCCCGAGCTGCATCTCGAAATTCTCGAAGCCGCCGCGAAGCGCCCGGCTCTTGCCGCCAAAGCGAGAGGGGAAAAGCCAGGCAGCGCGCCTGACCTGCTGGAGCCCTTCCGCCCCGCGCTCGCCGGCGGCGACGCCGCCGAGGGCAAACGCATCTTCAACGAGCACGCCGGCGCGCAATGCCTCCGCTGCCACGCGGTGCGCGGCGCGGGCGGCATCGTCGGCCCGGATCTCACGGGCGTCGGCAAGCGCCTCACGCGCGAGCAGCTGCTCGAGAGCATCGTCTTCCCGAACCGAGCGATCGCGCCCGGCTACGAGAACGCGACCCTCGTGTTGAAGGGCGGCGCGAACCACAGCGGCCTCGTGAAGTCCGAGACCGCGGCGGAGCTGGTCCTGGATTCGTCCGAGGACGGCAAGCTGAGGCTGAAGAAATCCGACATCGAAAAGCGCATCCGCACTTTGTCCGCGATGCCTGAGGGCTTGGACAAGCAGATGAGCCGCCGCGAGCTGCGCGACTTGGTGGAGTATCTCGCGGGGTTGAAGTGAAGTGGAGGAGCAGGATTAGGATCAAGCTCAGGAGCAGGAGCCAAGGCGCGCGGTTCCCCTCGTGCTCGTGATCCCAATCGTGATCCTGCTCCCGTTCGCCGCTGCGACTGCGGGGGGTCGTGCTCAACGAGCGGTTACTTCCGGGCGGCTGGGGCGAGCATCTCCGTCAGCACCCGGCCCTCCACGCCCTTCATCTCCAGGCCGAGCAGATGGGCCATCGTCGGAGCCACGTCAAGGTTGCGGATTTCCTTCACGGTCGCGCCCCGCTTGATGCCCGCCCCCCACGCGACGAATGACGCATGCATGAGCGGATGGCCGGGGTCGTGGCCGTGCGCGCCCTTGGTGATCTCGCTCTTGGGCGAGACGAGGAGTTCGCCGGCGACGGTGTCGGAGTTCGAGTAGCCCTGCTTGGGATTGATGACGAGGTTCGGCATGCGCGGATCCACGTCCTGCGTGACGAGGCCGATTTTGGCGAAGTCCTTTTCCTCGACGACCGACTCGACGCCCTCGACGGCGCGGAGTTTGGCGGCGAGCGACTTGACCAACTCCGCGCGGCGGGGCTGGTCGAGCACATAGACGAACTGCCCGAGCGCCCAGGCCTTGCGCTCGACGACTTTGGTGCCCTCGACCTTGATCAGGCCTTCCTTTTTGAGCAGCACGTTGGCCTGAATCTGCTGCTGGTAGGGCATGAAGCCGTGGTCGCTGGCGACGATGAACGTGTGCTTGCCGGGGAAGGCGGCGTTGGCGGCGTCGAGCACCTGCTTCACCATTTCATCCTGGAAGGCGACGGCTTCGTAGCTTTCCGGACTGCGCGGGCCTTTCTGGTGGTTGACGTGATCCAGCTCGACGAGGTGCAGGAGCATGACGTTCGGACGGTGCTTCGTGATGACGTGCGCCGCCATCTGCGCATACATGCGGTCGCGCGGGATGCCGCCGCCGGGAGCCTTGCACCACTCCTCCTGCCGCTCGTAGGGAATCTTCGCCGCGCGGAACTCGGCAAGCAGCGAGGGCGTGCTGTGCGCCTCCCAAAGCGAGTTGCTGAAGCAGTCGGGCACCTGCCAGTCGAGCGTCTTCGCGCCGCGCGAGGCGGGCCAGATGATCGCGCCGGTCTTGAGGCCGGCGGCTTTCGCCACGTCGTAGATGGTCGGGACCTTGACGATTTCCTCCTTGTTGAACAGCGGGTCGGGCAGAAGCGGGACGGACGCGCCTTTCGCGCGGTCCCAATAGGAATTGTTGACCACGCCGTGTTTCCCGGGTGGCACTCCGGTGACGAGCGTGGTGTGGTTCGGCCAGGTAACCGTGGGTGTGATGGCCCGCATCCGATCGGCGCGGGCACCCTCGGCGGCGAGCTTGCGGATGGTGGGCATCTTGGCCTTCGGGTCTTCGTGGAAGTAGGACGCCAAGCCGTCCACGCTGATGAGGACGACCAGATGGTCGCGCGCGGGCTGGGCGGCAGGGAGGCTGAAAGCCAGGAGAACGGACAGAAGCAGCAGGCGGATTGGTTTCATGAGCGGGCGTTGGACGCGGTTGACCCGGGGAGAATTCCAGCGGGAACGAATCTGAGGCCGGCAGTCCGCAGGCTAACGGCCCGCCGACGCCGAGTTTTCCTGGAACCGGATGACCACTTCGCCGGGCTTGGCGTAGCCGAGCTTTTCCCGCGCGAGCCGTTCCACGGACTTGGGGTCGGAGCGCTGGGCATCAAGGCCCACCTTGAGCTGGCGACCCGCCTCCTCCTCGCGCTGAATTTGGGCTTCGAGCTCAAGGTTGCGCTGGCGCATGCGCTCGTTCTGCTGGATGAGGGGAACGCAGAGGTATCCGATGCCTATCGCCGCCGCGACCACGATGAGAATGACCACCACGCGGGTGAGCTTGTCCCATACGCCCAAGTCAACGGCTTCTTCCTTCATCGCGATGAGCGAAGTAGAACAAACCGCTCCGCCGAACGAAAGGGAAATGTGCGCCGCTAACGCCAGAGACGCCGCCATTCGCTCAGTTTGCCGTCCGGCGGAAACGTCAGCCGGAGCCAGCGATCTGGCCCGCGCGAACCATCCGTGCGGATGATGCGGCCATCCGGAAACGTGTGGAAGGTCGGGGCGTTCCAGCCGCGAATGACCATCCATTCGGCCACGCGGGTCCCGTCCGTGAGGGTTGCGCTTTTGTCAGGAGGCCCCAGCTCCTTGACGGCATCGTCGAACGTGAAGGTGCCCACCCGCGCGTCCCAGTCAGTCGGAGCGAGCGTCTTGCAGGCGGTGCTCCCGATCAGAAGGACCGCGAAGGCAAGCAAGAAGAAGGGACGCATCATGGGGGTTCAGGCGCGCGGGTGGGTCTCGAGATAAGCTTGTTTCAGTCGCTCGACGGTGACGTGCGTATAAACCTGGGTGGTGACGAGGTTTTTGTGACCGAGCAGTTCCTGGACGCTGCGCAGGTCCGCCCCCCGGTCGAGCAGATGCGTCGCAAAACTGTGCCGCAGCTTGTGCGGCGTGAGGCTGACATCCAGGCCGGCGGCGAGCAGGTATCGTTTGAGGCGGAGCTGGACGTGCGCCGGACGTATGGCTTCGCCCCCGCTGGATTCTGCCAGGAAGACGGGCGCATCCGGGGCAGGCAGTTGGGGGAGCGCCTGCCAGTAAGCTTGGATCGCGCGCAAGGCCGGCGCCCCGATTGGCACCTGACGTTCCCGCCGACCTTTGCCGCGCACGGTGACCAGCCGTTCCGGCAGGTTCAAATCCTCGACCCGCAGGCCGCACAGCTCGCTGATGCGCAGGCCACACGAATAGATGGTCTCAAGAATGGCCGCATCGCGGAGGAAGGGCACGGGATCCACAGGCGCTTCGGCCGCCTGCCGCGCGCGTTCCAGCTCGCGCAGCGGCGCACGCAGGAGCGCGTCCGCCTGCTCCACGGTCACAAATTTGGGCAGGCGGCGCTCGGGCTTGGGCAGCGCCAGGTTCTTGATGGGCGACTCTGGCAAGTGGCCGCGCCGGATGAGAAACTTGTAGAATGTCCGGAGCGCGCTGAAGTTGAGATGAATGGTCGCCCGGCTGAGTTCACGGCGGCTGAGGTGACGAAGGAAGCCGCGGAAGTCATCGCGTTGCAGCGCGTCCCAAGCAGGCTTCGCGTGCCGCTCCGCCGCGTGCCAGCGACGGAACTCATCCAAGGCCTCCGCGTAGTTGCGATGCGTGAATTCGGACGCGGCTCGGTCGGTGGCCAGGTGCGCGAGAAACTCAACCACCCAGGGATCGACGGGATCCGGGACTGCGTCAGGCGTGCTCACGCCATCAGTTTAGTGGGGCGCGACCGCGTATGCCAGCGGGACTTGCCTGCGTGCCGTCCGGCTTGGAATGCACCGCCCGCTGTGGCTCAATGCCGGCCTGATGTTTGAGCTGCTAAAAACTGACACCACTTCCAAGGCCCGCCTCGGCCGCCTGACCACGGCCCACGGCGTCATTGATACGCCAGTGTTCATGCCCGTCGGCACGCAGGGCAGCGTGAAGGCCCTCGATCCGCGCGAGCTGCTCGAGATGGGCACGCAGATCATCCTTGGCAACACCTACCATCTCAGCCTCCGCCCCGGCATGGACATCATCCGCGCTGCCGGCGGTCTGCACGGTTTCATCAACTGGCCGCATCCCATCCTCACCGACAGCGGCGGCTTCCAAGTCTTCAGCCTCGCGAAGATTCGCAAGGTGCGCGAACACGGCGTTGAGTTCCGCTCGCATCTGGATGGCTCGCCGCTGTTCCTTGGGCCGAAGGAGGCGATGGAAATCCAGCGCCACCTCGGCTCCGACATCGCGATGATTTTCGACGAATGTCCGCCGCATGACGCACCGGCGAAGGAGCAGAAGCTCGCCGTCGATCGCACCATCCGCTGGGCGCTGGAATGCCGTGAGCAACCGCGCGCGCCCGGCCAAAAGGTCTTCGGCATCGTGCAAGGCGGCAGCAATCCCGAGCTGCGCGAGCAGTGCGCGAAGGCCCTCGTGGCAATGGACTATGACGGCTACGCCATCGGCGGCGTGAGCGTGGGCGAGCCCGAACCGGAGATGATGAAGGCGGTGGAATTGGCCGAGCCGTTCCTGCCCGCACACAAGGCCCGCTACGCGATGGGCCTGGGCACACCGGCGCAGCTTGTGGAGCTGGTCGCGCGGGGCGTCGATATGTTCGACTGCGTGCTGCCCACCCGCGTGGCGCGCAATGGGACGGCCTTCACGCGCAAGGGCACTTACGCCATCAAGGGCGGCGCGGTGAAGGCGGACTTCGGGCCCATCGAGGACGGCTGTGCCTGCTTCGCCTGCAAAAACTTCTCCCGCGCCTACGTGCGGCACCTGCTGAACGTAAACGAGATTCTTGGCCTGCGCCTGGTGAGCATCCACAACAGCCACATGTTCCTCGACGTGATGGCGGACATTCGGCGGCACCTGGCGGCCGGAACGTTCGGCGAGTTCCGCCGCGACTTCATCGCCACCTACGTGCCCACGCGCAAGGTGCTGGCGAGCCGGCGGGGGGAGTGAAGGATCCCATTGCCAGAAACCGATAGATCAAGCCCGGGAATTGGACATTGACGGTCCCTTGCCCCGCACTAACATCCCCGCCCGATTGGTTTCAGACCCGGAACTTGGACACGAACCTTAACGAACACGAACTATGGCAGTGAAAGTTGCAATCAACGGTTTCGGCCGCATCGGCCGTCTGGTCTTCCGCGCAATGGTCGAGCAGGGGCTCGTCGGCAAGGAAGTTGAAGTCGTCGCGGTCGGCGACATCGTCCCGGCGGACAACCTGGCCTACCTCCTCAAATACGACTCCACCCAGGGCCGCTTCAACGGCACCGTCGGCTCCAAGAAATCCGCCGCCGACAAAGTCGAAGACGACATCCTCATCGTCAATGGCGCGGAAATCCGCGTCGTCTCGGCCAAGTCCCCCGCCGAACTGCCCTGGAAGGCGCTGGGCGTGGACGTCGTGATCGAATCCACCGGCCTCTTCACCGAGGCCGAGAAGGCCAAGGGCCACCTCGCCGCCGGCGCGAAGAAGGTCATCATCTCCGCTCCTGCCAAGGGCGAGGACATCACCATCGTCATGGGCGTCAACCACGAGAAGTATGACGCCAAGGCGCACCACATCATCTCCAATGCGAGCTGCACCACCAACTGCCTCGCCCCGGTCGTTCACGTCCTCCTAAAGGAAGGGATCGGCATCGAGGAAGGCCTGATGACCACGGTCCACGCCTACACCGCCACGCAGAAGACCGTGGACGGCCCGAGCAAGAAGGACTGGAAGGGCGGCCGCACCGCGGCCCAGAACGTCATCCCCAGCACCACGGGCGCGGCCAAGGCCACCGCGCTCGTGTGCCCCGAAGTGAAGGGCAAGCTCACCGGCGTCGCCTTCCGCGTGCCCGTGCCGACCGTCTCCGTCGTGGACCTCACCTTCCGCTCAGTGAAGGAGACCTCGCTCAAGGAGATCAACGCGCTGATGCAGAAGGCCAGCCAGACCTACCTCAAGGGCATCCTCGACTACACCAGCGACGAGGTCGTCTCCACCGACTTCATCCACGACAAGCACAGCTCCATCTACGACTCGACCTCGGGCGTGGAACTGAACAGCCGCTTCTTCAAGCTCGTGAGCTGGTATGACAACGAGTGGGGCTACAGCAACCGCGTCGGCGATCTGCTCAAGCACATCATCGCCAAGGGCCTCTAAGCCTGATTCCAACAGTTTCAGCGAACGGCGTTCCGGCAACGGGACGCCGTTTTGCTTGGCGGCAGCCCGGTGATTGAAGGTTGAAACCGCCTGGTTGCTTCCCTAGCCTTCGCTTGCAGCCGGTCTGCGGGCCGGCGAAACTCAAGCGCCCACACGATGAAAGCTCGCTTCACACGCCGCCATGCCCTCGCGGCCCTCGCCGTCTCCACCGGTTCACTCCTCAACGCCTGCAAGAAGCCTGATGAACCGGCCAAGGGCGGTGAAGGCAGCAAGCCCGCCGCCGGTGATACCATCAAGGTCGGTGAATTCGCCTCCCTGACCGGCAAGGAGGCCACGTTCGGCCAGTCGTCACACAAGGGCACGCTGCTCGCCATCGAGGAACTCAACGCCGCCGGTGGCGTGCTCGGCCGGAAGTTCGAGTTGATCACCGAGGACACGCAATCCAAGCAGGGCGAGTCCGCGAGCGTCGTGCGCAAGCTCGTCTCGCGCGACAAGGTCATCGCCATCCTCGGCGAGGTCGCGTCCGGCCGTTCGCTCGAAGCCGCCCCGATTTGCCAGAACGCCAAGGTGCCGATGATTTCGCCCAGCTCGACGAACCCGAAGGTCACCGAGGTCGGCGACTTTGTCTTCCGCGTCTGCTTCATTGACCCCTTTCAGGGCACCGTGATGGCGACGTTCGCCAAGAACACGCTCAAGGCCAAGAACGTCGCCGTGCTCACCGACGCCGCCGCGCCCTACAGCGTCGGCCTTGCCACGTTCTTCAAGGAGAAGCTCCTCGCGGACGGCGGGAAGATTGCCGTCGAGCAGAAGTTCAGCAGCGGCGACAAGGACTTCAAAGCCCAGCTCACCGCCATCAAGGCCGCGAACCCGGACGCCATCTTCGCGCCGTGCTATTACACCGAGGCCGGCCTCATCACGCAGCAGGCGCGGCAGCTCGGCATCAACCTGCCCCTCTTCGGCGGCGACGGCTGGGAAGCGCCCGAGCTGCTCACCATCGGTGGCAAGGCGATGGACGGCACCTACTACTCCACGCACTACTCGCCCGAGGACAAAGCCGAGATGGTCGCGACCTTCGTGAAGAAGTTCAAAGCCCGTTGGAACAATGAAGTCCCCGACGCGATGGCCGCGCTCGGTTACGATTCCGCGCTTGTCCTCGCCGACGCCATCAAGCGCGCCGGCGGCACCGACGACCAGAAGCTCCGCGACGCCCTCGCCGCCACGAAGGACTTCGTCGGCGTCACCGGCAAGACCACCCTCGACGCGAAGCGCAACGCGACGAAGCCCGCCGTCATCATCGAGGTGAAGGACGGGAAGTTTGTGTATAAGGAGACGGTGAATCCGTGAGTTGTTCGGGTGCTTCCGTTCTGGCCTCCGATAAGCTACTCTCACCCCATGAGCGCAACCGAGCTTGAATCAACACTCCGGGCGATGACCCAAGAGGAGCGGTTTCGGGTCGCCGAACTGCTCGACTTCATCATCCACGAGAACGACCCAGAGTATCAGGCTGAAATCAGTCGCCGCATTGGGCGCATGGAGCGGGGAGAAGTGGTGACGGCTGAGGAATTGATGGCCGCCCACCAGCGCCTGATTGCGGAAGGCCGATGAATCCCCGCTACGGCTACACGGTGGATGCCGCTGTGCTCGCGTTTTTCACCGGGCTTTCCCGCAAACAGCGCGAGCAATTGGCCGACGTTTTTCAGGGCTTGGCTGACAACCCTTTCCAAGCGGGCGAAAATCAGCGCGTGAAGCCCAATGAGCGCACCCTCCAAGTCACCGTGTTCCGTGTGTCGTGGTGGGTGGATCACCCCGTGTGCTTGGTTCGAGTGGCGGAAGTCCACCGACTCATCGAGTTGCGGCCATGACCGAATTCGCCCAACAACTCATCAACGGCCTGTCGCTCGGCGCGATCTATGCGCTGATCGCGCTGGGCTACACGATGGTCTATGGCGTGCTGCGCTTCATCAACTTCGCGCACAGCGACGTGTTCATGGTCGGGTCGTTCGCGGGGTTTTACATCGGGCGCGGGATGCCGAAAGAGTCGTTTACCACGGGCTTTCTGGCGCTGGCTGGCGCAATGGTTCTGTGCGCGCTGCTGGGCGTAACCATTGAGCGCCTCGCCTACCGGCCGCTGCGCAACCGCTCCAAACTCACCGTTCTCATTACCGCCATCGGCGTGTCGCTGCTGCTGGAGAATCTCGGACAGTTCATTTTTGGCGCGGCGCCGAAGGCGTTTCCCACGCTCTTCCCTGTCCACACGTTCAAGCTCGGTGCACTGGTCATCAATTCGAGCCAGATCGTCGTGCTCGTCGTCGCGCTCGCGCTGCTGGGCGCGCTGCAATACATCGTGCTCCGCACCAAGGTCGGCACCGCGATGCGCGCCGTGTCCTTCAATCAGCAGGCCGCGTCGCTCGTGGGCATTAACAACGACCGCATCATCTCGTTCACCTTCGCGCTCGGTTCGGCGCTGGCGGCGGCGGGCGGCATCCTTTACTCGCTGAACTACCAGGCCATTGACCCGCTCATGGGCGTGCTGCCGGGGCTGAAGGCGTTCGTCGCGGCGGTGCTCGGCGGCATCGGCAATATCCCCGGCGCGGCCCTCGGCGGTCTGCTGCTGGGCGTGGTCGAGACCTTTGTCAACGGCAGCCGCTTCAGCACGTTCACCGACGCGATTGCCTTCGCCATTTTGATCGCGATTCTGCTGTTCCGACCGGCAGGGCTGTTGGGAAAACTCCAAGTCGAGAAGGTGTAGACGAGGATGATGCCCCGCTCTCAAATCGTTCTGGCTCTCGCCTTGGTCACCGCGGGTGTAGTCAGCGCGCTTTCCTCCCGCCTCGACCCCTACTTCGCCCTCATCATCTCGAACATCGGCATCAACGTCATCCTCGCGGTCAGCCTGAATCTCATCAACGGCTACACCGGGCAGTTCTCGCTTGGGCACGCGGGGTTCATGGCGGTGGGTGCTTACACGGCGGCGGCGATCACCATGTTTGGCGCGCCGAAGTTTGCGCCCGCCCTCACGCAAGGCGCAGGCACCCACGTGCTCTTCCCGCTCGCGCTCGTGGGCGGCGGACTCGCAGCCGCGCTGGCCGGCGTGCTCGTCGGCGCGCCATCGCTCCGGCTGAAAGGCGACTACCTCGCCATCGTCACGCTCGGCTTCGGCGAAATCATCCGCGTCCTCTTCCGCAACGTGGACTCGCTCGGCGGCGCGCTTGGGCTCAACGGCATTCCCGCCTACACGAACTTGTTCTGGGTCTATGCCTTCGCCGCGCTCACGGTTTACGTGGTCGTCAGCATGGTGAACTCCACCTACGGCCGCGGCTTCCTCGCGGTGCATGACGACGAGATTGCCGCCGAGGCGATGGGCATTAACACCACGCGCTACAAGATCACCGCCTTCGTCGTGGGTGCGTTCTTCGCGGGCGTGGCGGGCGGGCTGTATGGGCACTCCATCCTCACCATCGCGCCGACGGGCTTCGACTTCATGCGGTCCATCGAGATCGTGGTGATGGTCATCCTCGGCGGCATGGGCAACACCGTGGGCGTCATCATCGCCGCCGTGCTGCTGACCTTGCTGCCCGAGGCGCTGCGGATGCTCGCCGGCGCGCCGGTCTCCCTGCCCTTCTCCGCGCCGTTCAACAACCTCAAGTGGATCGCCGACACGCGGATGATCATCTACTCGCTGCTGGTCATCGTGCTGATGCTCGCACGCCCGCAGGGACTGTTCAATTGGGCCAACCGGAGCGCCACGAAGCCCAAGATTTAGGGCTTAGCGCGGCCGCGACGCCGTCGTGGGCTGGTCCCCGGACACGACCAAGGACGCCCCCTTGAGCAAGCGGCAGAATTCCTTCTTGGTGGCCGTTTGCAAGGGACCGCCCTTGGCATCCGCCGAGCCGCCGGCCTTGTATTCCACGGCCAGCCGTTCCAACCGCGTGATGCGGAGGAAGGCTTGGCCTTTCTGCCAAACTTGGCCCTGTTGCAGTCGAAGTGGTTGCGCCATGCGGCGAGAGTGCGCCAATCCGTCCCCCGCCGCAAAGGGGTTTCCAGTTACCGGCTTTCCTGCGCTTCGGTTGCACGCACGGAACCAACCTTCGGCAGGTTTGTTGGAGCCGGCGTGCTACGGTTTGCGGGCCGGCTTAACCTTGCCGAGTTCCTCGACCTTTTCGATGGCGCGTTGGACGTTCATGGCTGATTCGCCGATATGCGTTGCACGGGTAAATACCAACCCGACGATCTCATCGCGCTTCGCAGGGTCATCGCCTAACCACCCTCGCTCTTGGGACATCCTTCGAACGAAATGCTCGGCCTCGTGCAGGTTGTAATACCAGACCCAGTATTGGTGCAGGTTGGCTAAACTGAGCGCTGTAATCGCGATCGCCTGGGAAGCAACGATTCCCCACCTTTTCCCTGTCCCAAGCGGCTTTGTTAAACGCCAAGTAGCGATCATGGTAACGCCCAGCACTGCGTAAACGGCGACGTTGATGGTGTTGTTCACGATGGGGACAGCACGTTGGGTGGTTTGCAGGTCTGTCAGACAAATGGGAATTCGCGCTAGGTCTGTTCCCACGCCTTCGCGCGGGCGAGTGCCTTGTCCCATCCGCTTGTGAGACGCTTGCGCTCGCTGGCTTTCATGGTGGCCGAGAAGCGGCGGTCCATCTGCCACTGTGCGGCGATTTCCTTCTGGTCCTTCCAGTAGCCGACCGCGAGGCCGGCGAGATAGGCGGCACCGAGTGCGGTCGTCTCTGACACGCGCGGGCGCACGACAGGCACGCCGAGGAGGTCGGATTGGAACTGCATGAGCAGGTTGTTCGTGCTCGCGCCGCCGTCCACGCGGAGTTCCTTCAATTTGATTTTCGCGTCGGCCTCCATCGCGTGCAGCACGTCGGCGACTTGGTAGGCAATGCCTTCGAGCGCGGCGCGGGCGATGTGCGCCGAGGTGGTGCCGCGCGTGAGGCCAGCGAGCAGGCCGCGCGCGTATTGGTCCCAATGCGGCGCGCCGAGTCCCGCGAAGGCGGGGACAAGATAAACTCCATGCGTGTCCGCGACCTGCGCGGCCAGTGCCTCGACATCGCGCGAAGACTTGATGATGCCGAGGCCGTCGCGCAGCCATTGCACGACCGCGCCGGCGATGAAGATGCTGCCTTCCAGCGCGTATTCCGTGCGGTTGCCGATGCGCCACGCGACCGTCGTGAGCAGGTTGTTCTTCGAAGTCACGGGCTTGGTGCCGGTGTTCATCAGCATGAAGCAGCCGGTGCCGTAGGTGTTCTTCACCATGCCGGGCCGTGTGCAGGCCTGGCCAAAAAGCGCGGCCTGCTGGTCACCCGCGATGCCCGCGATGGGAATGGCTGCGCCAAAATGCGCCGTCTCGCCATAGACCTCGGAGGACGCGCGCACCTGCGGCAGCACGCTGCGCGGCACGCCGAAGAGCGCGAGCAATTCGTCGTCCCAGTCGCCGGTGTGGATGTTGAAGAGCATCGTCCGCGAGGCGTTGCTCGGGTCGGTGACGTGGACGCGACCGCCGGTGAGCTGCCACACAAGCCACGAGTCAATCGTGCCAAACGCGAGTTCGCCGCGCTTGGCTCGCGCCTTCGCGCCGGGGACGTTTTGCAGCAGCCACTGGAGTTTCGTGCCGGAGAAATAGGCATCGAGGACGAGGCCGGTCTTGCGGCGGATGAGCGCGGCTTTGCCGGCGCGCTTGAGCTTGTCGCACGCGGCGGCGGTGCGGCGGTCCTGCCAGACGATGGCGTTGGCTATGGGCTTGCCGGTGGCGCGCTCCCACACGACGGTTGTCTCACGCTGGTTCGTGATGCCGATGGCGGCGATGTCGTTGGCGGTGAGGCGGGCCTTGAGGATGGCGTCGGCAGCTACGTTGGACTGCGTGGCCCAGATCTCGTTGGCGTCGTGCTCCACCCAGCCGGGCTTCGGGAAAATCTGCCGGAACTCCTGCTGCGCCACGGAGACGATGGACCCGGCGTGGTCGAAGACGATGGCGCGCGAACTGGTGGTGCCTTGGTCGAGGGCGAGGATGTGTTTCATAAATCAGAAGTTTCCGACGGAGCGTAGCAGCGCATCAGCCTGCGCTGGTTCGTCCTTGATGAGCAGGCTGATGATGAGTTTGCGGTTTCCAGCAGGCTGTTCCCGGTAGAGTTTGACCAAGTCCGGTTCATCAAATTGAGCTAGAGACCTGAGAAGCACCCCGGACACCCAACTGCTGGGCGTGCCTTGGCTAGTGATACCCCAATCGCCCGGCTTACCTTGACCAGTATGCTCCAGAATCACGCGAGCAGTTTTTTGAGGAACCAGCCGAAAATCTGCCAGTGTTCCTGCTGCGGAAAAACGGACTTCGAAGGAGTCGGCTGCCAATGCGCCCTCCAAAGATTCAATCGCTTCCGTAGAAAGCTCCTTGGATCTGCTTAGTGCCCAACATGCCCGGGATTTCTGCTTTTTGGTGCCTTGCTGGATTGTCCCTGTGAGGAAACTCATGCCCTCACCTCCGATTTTACCCAAGGCCTCGGCAGCGGCCGAAGAGGCATAGTCATCGGTTTGCAGCATCAGGCGCTGGAGATCGGACATTGCGGGCCTTGCTTGCTGGCCAATGAATCCCAGCGCTTCAGCAGCTCGGTGGCGCATTTCCCAATTCGGGACAGGTCGCCATTGGTGAATCTTGTCGCGGAAATGCTTTAGAATATCTCCATCGTCTACGTTTTGGAACGTCGGGTCTGGTTCATCCCAGACCGAGTTTCGCTTCCGCAGCAATCTGATTAGGTGTGGCACCACATCGCCTTCAGTCCGCTGAAGCACGCGGGTGACCTCCCGCTCCCGCTCGTCCCAACCGATGCCATTCTTGATTGATGCGAACGTCTCCAGCCAATGACTTAGCGGCTTACCTTCGTAGCTAGGCTCGCGTTGCCAAAACCAGAACCCGACACCCAACGCCAAGATCAAGAGTCCAATTCGTTCCTTGCGAGTCAACTGCCCGGGCAGCTTCCACCCACTTATTGGGAACGGTTTGTTCGCCGCTTGCATGCCGAATACCGGTCTCATTTCACGCTGGCCAGAGCATCTTGAAAATCATCGCGCCCACCACACCACCGATGAGCGGGCCGACGACCGGCACCCACGCGTAGCCCCAGTCCGAGCCGCCTTTGCCGGCGATGGGCAGCACGGCGTGGGCAATGCGCGGGCCGAGGTCGCGCGCGGGGTTGAGCGAGTAGCCGGTCGGGCCGCCGAGCGAGAGGCCGATGGACCACACGAGCACGCCGACGAGCGCGGGGCCGAAGCCCTTGTCCCAGCCGAACTCGGGGTTGAGGTTTGCCTTCGCGCCGATGGCCAGCACGCCGAGCAGGAGCATCGCCGTGCCGATGATTTCGCAGAGCAGGTTCGCGCCGGAGTTGCGGATGGCAGGGGCGGTGCAGAAGATGCCGAGCTTCGCGCCCTTGTCCTCCGTGACTTCCCAGTGCGGCAGATACGCGAGCCACACGAGCACCGCACCGAGGAACGCGCCGGCCATCTGCGCGCCGAGGTAAACCGGCACCTGGTCCCAGCCGAGCTTGCCGATGGTCGCCAGCGCCAGCGTCACGGCCGGATTCAAGTGCCCGCCGCTGATGCTGCCGACGCAATACACGCCGACCGTCACCGCCAGCGCCCAGCCAGTGGTGATGACGATCCAGCCGGAGTTCTGGCCTTTGGATTTGTTGAGGAGGACGTTGGCCACCACGCCGTCGCCCAGGAGGACGAGGATGGCGGTGCCGAAAAGTTCTGCGAGGAAGGGTGACATGACAGGTTCGCGGTTGTTCGTTTGGGAACGGTGAAACGCTAGCCAACCTGCCCGCGCAACGTCACGGGAAAAAGGGACGCGGCAAGCTCCCCCAAGCGCGATTCATGCCGACCAGTGACAGGACACCGAGGGCACCGCGGTTAAAGCCAGCGCTTGGTGTGGCCGTTCACGTGGAGGGGCACACGGGGCGGATCGCATCGTGGCGATGAGGTATCGGCCGCACTACGCTGGCTTTCGGCGCAACGCTGCGGCTGGCAGATTTGTTAAGCCGGTGTAAATCTGCTCGCCGTTGAGCGGCCACGAGGAAAACTGGCGTCGCAATCCGATGCCGCATGAATAACGCTGCCACCTTGACCACCCCGGCAACGCGGGTTCTGGTGATTGATGACGACCGGAAGCTCTGCCGGCTGATCAAAGACTACCTGGACCCACTGGGCTACGGGGTGCAGGCCGTGCACACCGGCCCGGAGGGCGCGGAGCGCGCGGTGGCGGAATCCTGGCAGGCGGTGATACTCGACCTCATGCTGCCGGGGTGCGACGGCTTTGAGGTGCTGCGGCGCATACGCAAGCAGTCCGCCGTGCCGGTGCTGATGCTGACAGCGCGCGGCGATGAGGCGGACCGGATCGTTGGCCTGGAGCTGGGCGCGGATGATTACCTGCCCAAGACCTTTTCCACCCGTGAACTGCTCGCACGGCTCCGGGCGGTGACGCGCCGCAGCAGCCAAGCCGCAGCCGGCAGCCACCCGGAAGCGGAAGAGGAAGTGCAGGTTGGCGATCTGCGCGTCAATTCGGCCTCGCGCACGGCCTCCCTGGGCGATTCAGCGCTGACGCTCACACCCGTCGAATTCGACCTGCTCCATTCGCTCGCCCGTGCGCAAGGCCGCGTGAAATCGCGGGAGCAGCTGCTGGACGAAATCCGCAACCGCAACTACGAGGTGTTCGACCGCTCCATTGACGTGCACATCTCCGCGCTCCGCAAAAAGCTCGGGGACGACCCCAAGGAACCGCGGTTCATCCGCACCGTGCGGTCCGCGGGTTACATGCTGATCCGACCTGAAGCTCCATGACACCCCGCTTTCCCCTCACGGCCAAGATTCTCATCTGGTTCTCCGCGAACCTGCTCCTGCTCATGCTCGTTGCCTGGCTGGGGCTGCGCTTTGCGACCAGCAGCGGCTTTGACTCCTTTCTCGCGGGGCACGTGGGCGGACGTGTTGAAGCCACGGCGAGAGCCATCCTCGGCGAACTGGAAGCGCGGCCCCCGGGGGAATGGAACGGCGTGCTGGCCCGCTACGGCGCGGCGCATGGGGTGAAGTTCATTCTCCTCGGTGAGGAGTTGCAGACCCTCGCCGGGGAGGAGGTGGATTTGCCCGCCAGTCTCCGCCTGCAGCTTCCGCGCCCGCCACGGGGTGAGGGCCGCCGTCAACCGGCAGGCGGGGCATTCCCTCCCGGCGGAGAATTCGGTGCGCAACCACCCGGCAAAAAGGGTCCCGGAGGTCGGCAGGGCCCGCCCGCCTTTTCGGGCGAGGCCGCCGCCGGGTTCGATCCCCATCCACCGGATGAGACCGAAGGCGCGGGATCCCCGCGGGGAGCTGACGGGGTCGGCCGGCAGGAGCCCCCGGGCTCCGCACCGATCCACCGGCGTTTCCTCGTGCAGTCGGAAAACCCGCGCACCTACTGGGTGGGACTGATGGGGGCGCTGCGGCCCGGGACGGGCGGCGGTGGGCACCTGCGCTGCACCCTGCTGGCGCGCTCGGCCACGTTCAGCGCGGGCGGTTTCTTTTTTGACTACCGGCCGTGGGTGCTGGCCTGCGCGGGCATCGCGGCGCTTTCCGCGCTGTTCTGGCTGCCGCTTGTGCGGGGCATCACGCAGAGCATCACGCAGCTGACGCGCGCGACCCGGCAGATCGCGGACGGCCAGTTTGACGTGCGGGTAGATGAACGGCGCTCCGACGAACTAGGCCAGCTCGGCGCGGCCATCAACCGCATGACCACGCGGCTCGAAGGCTTTGTCTCCGGGCAGAAGCGCTCCCTGGGCGACATTGCGCACGAGCTATGCTCTCCCCTGGCGCGCCTGCAAATGTCCGTGGGCATTCTCGAACAACACGCCACCGCCGAGCAAAAGGCGCCCCTGGAGGACCTGCGCGAAGAGGTCCAGCACATGAGCGACCTGGTCAACGAGCTGCTCTCCATTTCCAAGGCCTCCCTCAAACCCGGCAACGTGAAACGCGAACGCGTCACCGTCAAAGCCGTCGCCGAACACGCGGCCCACCGGGAGGCGGCCAACAAGGGCGAAGTGATCATCCAGGTGCCGGCCGACTTGACCTGTTTTGCGAGGCCCGAACTGCTCCAACGCGCGCTCTCCAATCTGGTCCGCAACGCCCTGCGATACGCCGGCGAGTTTGGCCCGATCACCATCACCGGCCGCCGGGAAGGCGATGCCTGTGTGATTCTGGTCACCGACCTGGGCCCCGGCGTGCCCCCCGAGCATTTGGACCGCATCTTCGATGCCTTCTACCGGACGGACCCGGACCGCGCCCGCAACACCGGCGGTGCCGGGCTTGGCCTGGCCATTGTGAAGACCTGCGTGGAGGCTTGCGGCGGCACGGCGACGGCAAGAAACCGCCAGCCAAAGGGTTTGGAAGTCCGGCTGACGCTGCCGTTGCAGTGATTACTGCTTGGGCACCACGGGCACGGGTGCCGGCAAAGGAGGCGGCACGGAATTCGTGCGCGGCACCGCCGGGAAAGCCCGATAGGCAGCGTTGCCCACGGTATCGGTTGGCCCGTTGAAATTCGGGCCACCGGCCGCAATCGGTCCCATGCTGCGACCCAGCTGCCCCGGGCCAACCCAGAAGCTGTAGAGGCTCGCGTTCTTGAGGTGGAACCGGAAACGCACGGACCGGCCCGCCAGCATCGAAAGGTCTTGGATGCCATTCTGCCAGCTCACGCCCATGAGCGTCTGGTCGCCCACGGCAGGCACGGCCTTGTCCGGCGTGAAGGGAACGATCTGCTCCTTGGTGTCGTTCTTCGTGAGGGCGATGGGCCGGCCATCAGGATGAAGGATTTCGATCCGCAGCTCACCGTCCGGCGCGTGGGTTTGGAGGTTCACGAAGAGGAACCGCCCGTTGAACTTCATGGGGCGGGTGGTCAGCGTGCCCCCCTGCGGACCGGCGTCCATCGAGCAGAAGCCATCCCGCCGCAAAGTGGCCAGCCCCATCGCGCCGCCACCGTCCCGCTGGCCGGGCAGGCCCGACCGGCCGCTGAAGTAGAAATGCAGGTTGCGGCCGACGACGTGGAAGCCGCCGGCGACGGACTGCACGTTGCCCCAGTTCCAATCGCCCTTTTTCTCGGACACGTCGAGGAACGGCTGGCGCACGGGCCGGTTCCAGTGATAGCCATCGCGGCTGAAGCCGAGCCAGACGGAGTTCGGTTTGGGCCGGCCTTCGGGGATGTTCTTGTCGCCGCGCCAGAGGGTGAAGAGCCCCACCATCAGGCTCTCGTAGCCAACCGCGTCGAGGTTGTAGAGCTGCGGCGTGACCTGCAAATCCGCGCGCATCGGGTCGAGCCGGTCGGCACCCACCCACATCGGCGGTTCGGTGATGGCCTGCCAATGCGGGCCGGTCAGCAGGTCCTTGACCTCCCAGTAACGGCGCGCCCGCGGCTCACCCCAGCCATGCCGCAGGCTGTAAACCCAGACCTTGCGGAACGGATTCCAAAATACAGTCGTGCGGTCGCCCGACGAGCCGGTGCGCAGAACGCGCGGTCCCCAGTGAATGCCGTCGGGCGAGAAATGCAGCGACAGGCCGAATGTGTCGCCCTCCTTGTGCGAACGCCACATCTTGTAACGGCGCTGCGGATCCGTCTCGTTTTGATCGAGCCACACCGTCGAGGAATCGCGCGGGTCGGTCTGCACAAGGTTGCTGCCGGGCCGCACGTCGAAGTTCGGCTTTTCCCAATCAATTCCGTTCGTCGAGATGGCGAGTGCCGTGCCACGCCCGTAGCCGGCCATATAGTGGCAGGTGAAAACAGGCTGCATCCGGAACAGCTCGCGCGGGAAGGCATCTTCCAGCAGCCAGCGGTTAAGCCGCTTGAGGCGGTCGCCAACGGGGTTTTGGGCCAGCAGCGCGCCCGTGCGGTCAGCCATGCGCACCCCTTGGAAACGCGTGGCCTCGAAGATGGATGGTCCGGCGATGACGCGGTTCAGCTCGGCCGCCAGCAGGGTCTGCATGGCCGCGATGTCGGTAAGGTTGGTGCTGCGGAAGTCCTTGAGCTTGGCCTGCGCGGCGGGGGAAATCTGGGCGGCAAACCACGCGGCCAGCGCATTGGTGCCGGGCTTGAGCAGGTCCGCGAGCCGGAACACATCCTGGACTTCCGCGGGCTTGAACTCCGGAGGGGTGATCCAGTTCATCGGGTCCAGCCAGACGCCGTCGCTGAAGGGCATGGCCATGGCGCCCCCGGCCTGCTCCCACTCACGATCGGGCTTGAGCACGGGGTTGTTCGAGTAGAGCGCGGGCTGGTGCCAGGTGCGTTTCAGCGTGTTGCTCTCGATGAGAAAGTCATCCACGAAGAGCTGGCGGCCATTGGAGATGTCAATGACCGGGGGTGGATTGCTCACGTAGGGCACGGGCATCGGCTCGCCGGACCGGTATTCATTCCGCGGCGGCCAGACGGCGGGCAGCACGATGCCGTTGTAAAGCGTTTCGCCGGTCGGCGCGGCGGTGGGGATGATGGGCGGCTGCGACGGCGCAGCGAGCAGCGGCGGCGGGGATGCCGGGTTCGCAACCGCCAAGGGCCCCGGCTGGTTGGTCATTTTGAAGATGGAATTGGACTGTGCCGGGGTGAGACCAGCCACGGCCGGCGGCCCAGGCGGCTTCGTAGCGGCGGGCGAAACCACCGGGGCCGGGGCGGAAGCGTGAGCCGGCGGCCGGGAGAATCCCCCGTTGCCAACCGCCCAACCCAGGAGGCCGCCGCCCGCCACGGCTAATCCGAGCCACAGCCACGGAACGGGACGCGCGGACGGTGGGGGATCGACGGGAGCGGATTTGTCGTGCTTCGGCATGCGGCGATTAAGCCAAACCTCCGCGTGGTTGCCATCCGTTTTTCACCGGAGAACCCGGCAGGAAGTGAAGCCAAGCCGCGTGATGAGTGACTGTCTTATGCGTCGGGCACAACCACAGGCTCAATTGTCGCACCGTCTGGCGCGCTGTGGCTAATCGCTGCGTCGCAGCCGCGTCCGCCGTGGCTGTAGTTAGCGGTGCCCCGAGCCTCGGCCAAGCTGAAACCCACTTCACGCGCGATGGTTTCGAGCGCCCCGGTTGGTCGCGCCGCGCTGGTGCACGGCTAGATCGAAGAAGTTGGGCTGGTTCTCCCGTGGGATTTGCATCGCTCTCAGATCAACTCTCCATAGCCATCGTTGAAACGACTTTTGCAGAGATTTCCTTCAGGGTTGATGTATTTTCTGTGGGACATGATTCAGGGTGAGGCAAAGGTCGCGCGCCAACCTTGGGCTGAGTGATGTCATCCCATTGGGATTCCTCCAGAATGGCCGCACGAACTGACGTCGCCCAAGCTATGAGCACCACGAAGAGCACTAACGTAGAACGCTATGAGCTTACCCGTTGATTCTTCCGCACTACCGGATGGCCTGCGCGTGGAGCGCAAGCCTTCGGGACTGGTCGTCATGGTCAGTTGGCGGAACATGGCGTCGTGGGCCTTGCTGCCGATGGGATTGATCGCGACGGCTCTTCCCGTGCTGTTGTCCTTCAAAATGCTCGGCATGCCGTGGAACGATCCGATTCGACTGCTGATGCTGGCGTTTAGCGTCATGGGAATCGCCTTCCTCTACCTCGTGATCCGGCGGTTGGTGAATGTGACGCGACTGGAGGTCACGCCCCAGCGCATCACGATCCGTCACGGCCCGCTGCCCTGGCGGCGACCTTTCGAGGTGGCTGCGAGGACGATCCGCCAACTCGAGGTGCGGCAATTCCGCACGGGTTACGAAGGCCGGGTGGCAACCCACTACCATCTTTGGGCAGTGCATGAAGACGGCCGGGAGACCTGCCTCCTGGAGCGGGACACCGAAGCGGAACAGGCCAACTTTGCGCGTGCGGAAATCCAGCAGGTGTTGGGCGGCAGTGCAGCGGAGCAACCACCCCGAAGGGCAACGTGATGAAAAAGGAATTATCCTCCAAACAACGCGACGAGCTGCTGGCCGCGTTGAAAGCCCGGTTTGACGCGAACAAGGCCCGTCACCAAGGTTTGGTGTGGGCCAATGTGCAGACGCGGTTGGAGGCCAAGCCGGACAAGCTGGGGTCGCTCGCGGAAATGGAACGCACCGGCGGCGAGCCGGATGTCGTGGGGCACGATAAGAAGTCCGGTGAGTTCATCTTCATGGATTGCGCGCCGGAGAGTCCGGTCGGGCGGCGCAGCGTGTGTTACGACCGCGAGGGCTGGTTGTCGCGGAAGGAAGCGCGGCCCAAGACCACCGCGATGGATCTCGCGGCGGAGCTGGGCGTCGCGTTGCTGACGGAGGCGGAATACCTCGCGCTGCAGGAGCTCGGCGAATTCGATCTCAAGACCTCCAGCTGGCTGGCGACGCCGGCGGACATTCGCGGGCGGGGCGGGGCGTTGTATGCGGAGCGGCGTTACGGGCGCGTCTTCGTGGGGCACAACGGCGCGCAGTCGTATTACGCGGTGCGTGGTTTCCGGGGCTCGCTCCGGGTGTGAGACACTGATTTAGCGGGTTTTCACGAACTTAATTCGTCCCAATTGGTGTGATTCGTGTCTGTCGTTGTCAGTGCCGCGTGGCGCGGCGGATTTGGATTTCAGGGGTGTAGAGGATGCGCACGAGCAGGTCGCCGCGACCGCCGCGGGGTTTGGGCAGGCCTTCTCCGGGCAGGCGGATGATTTCACCCCGAGCCACTTTCGCCGGGATCTGAACGCGCAGAAAATTCCCCGTCAAACCCCGCACGGATTCGATGCCGCCTTGCTGGGCGCGCTGGGAGCGGATCTTCAGGTCGCATCGCAGATCGGAGCCCCGCACTTTGAAACGAAAATCGGGGCGAGTCTTGACGCGCACGGTGAGGAAGCCGCCGTTTGAACGAGACAGCTTGAAACGTGTGCCCGGGGCGGTTTCCGGGGGGACGCTGAGCTCATACGCTTCCGGGCCGTTGGGCTCGCCGGGATCGTCCACGCGCACTTCCAAGGTGCAGCCGCGCAGGAATTCCTCGAGGCGCAGATGAATTTCCTTGGTGATGGCAAGCGCCGCCTGATTGGCGCGGGTCGAGGTGGCAGCTTTGTGACGGCCCGCTAATTCACGGTCGTAGTCACGTCGGCGGTCGGGGTCGCTCAGGATTTCATAGGCGGCGTTCAGAGCCTGAGTCTGCGCGACAGCTTCGCGGGAGCCGCCGTTGACATCGGGATGAAGTTGCTTGGCCAGTAACCGGTAGGCGGTGCGGATTTGCGCGTCGGTGCAACGCTGGTCGAGGCCGAGCGTGGCGTAATGGTTGGTCGTGGGCGTCGGCACCGGCAGTTGTGGGTCAGGCCTTTTTCACGAAGCACGCCTTGAGCATCACGGCAACGCCCTCCACCTTGCAGTCGATTTCATGATCCCCGTCCACGAGACGGATGGGCTTGGATTTCGAGCCGCCTTTGAGCACGGATGAACCGCCCAGCTTGAGGTCCTTGATGAGCACCACACAGTCGCCGTCGGCTAGGACGTTGCCGTGCGCGTCTTTCACTACGCGCGGGGCATCGGTGACCTCGGGTTGGGCTTCGCGCGGCCATTCGTGACCGCAGGTGACGCATTCGTAGCGGTCAGTGTGCTCCAAAATCTCGTCCATCTCGCACATGGGGCAGGCGGCAGGTTTGCTCATGCGTGGGAAGTTACCCGGAGCAAAAGCAGGCAAACAAGGCCTGAAGTCCCGGGCGCGTAATGGCCTTGCCACGTGCGTTCGTGAAACCGTGCTTGATTCGTGCCAGATTCCGCCCGTGAAAACGTTCCAAGGTTATCAGCTCATCACCCCGGACGACCTGCACTGGCGGCCGTCGAACCTCATGAAGATTCCCAACGCGGATTTTCTGGAACGCACGGGGAGCGAGCATCTCAGCGCGCGCCTGTGGCGGATGCCGCCGAAGAGCGCGAATACGCTGCACAAGCACCTGCGCCAGGAGGAATTCTATTTCGTGCTCGAAGGCACCGGCCGGATGCGCGTGGGCGAGACGACGTTGACGGTGCCGAAATACGGCGGCGTGCTCGTGGGCCCGGATCAGTTGCGGCAGGTGTTCAACGATACCGACGCGGAGGTGCTCTGGCTGATCGTGGGCGCGCCGGAAGAGCTGGAATTCCTGCAAGGCTCCCAGTCCACTGGCATGGACCTCTCGCTGATTTACCCGACGGACCCGAAGCAACTGCCCAGAGAGCTCGCGGGCTTCACTTGGCCGCCGAGCTCATTACACGCAGGTGCCTGATTTATCCCGGACTGCAATCGGCAAACCTTGCTCGGAGCTTCGTTGGAAGGACAGGTCGGCTGTTATTTTCGAAGCGATATAATCAAAACGGTCTAGCTTGAAGCACATAGCAAGTGGCAGGCTCAAACGAGACCACGGCGCGAACTTACTGTGCCTTCTTACGTTTTGGGCTGTCGGCCTTTGCTCCTGGTTGGTCCAGCCCTCCGGGGCGCGCTGTTTGGAACCGATCCAGCGCCGCCTGCAGGAGCTTTGCTGCTCCAGCAGCTTGGCCCGTGAGGGCGGAAACCTTGAACGGGTGCTTCTCTTCTGGGTCATTGGCGATGTCGTAGAAATCGCCCGTGCGGTAGAGCTTGAAGCGGTGGTTGAAGGCAAGTTCGCGAACGCTCATGTCGGCACCCTGCCGGGGCGAATACCAGGAATAGATCCATTCGCGTGGCTGACCCTTTTCGCCGCGCATCTGCGGGAGGAAGCTGCGGCCGTCGAGCGTGAGGTTCGCCGGGGCGGTAACGCCGGCGGCGTCCAGCAGCGTCGGAAGGAAGTCCGTGCTGTCCACGAGGTCAGCGTGAACCTTGCCGGCGGCTAGCTTGCCCCGCCAGCTCGCGATGAGCGGGACGTGCATGCCGAACTCAGTCGTCGTGCCCTTGCCGCCGATGACGACCTTGTCTCCCATCATCGAACGGGTGCCCTTGCCGGTGCCATTGTCACCCACGAAGACGATCAGCGTGTTTTCGCGCAGGTTAAGTGCATCGAGTCGGGCAACGAGCTTGCCCACCAGCTTGTCCATGTATTCCACCATGTCACCGAAGTGGGCGGCTGCCTGCTTCGCCTGCTCGCCGGTGGTTTTGGGGTCCCAAGTCTTGCTGTCCGGGGTGGGCTGGTAGGGTGAATGCGTGAGCATCATCGGATAGTAGAGGAAGAACGGCTTGTCCTTGTGCCGGGTCACGAAGTCCACGGCGTAGTCATTGACGAGGTCGGGGCCGTATTCGCCCCGGGTGTAGTCTTTCTCTACACCGTTGATCTCGAGCCCGGGGTTTGCATAGCGCGGCGGGCGGCGGGTGTGCTGCCACAGGCAATACTCGTCGAAGCCGAACTTCTTGGGCAGGTCCAGATCGTGACCCAGTTGCCATTTGCCGGTGATGCAAGTCGCATAACCGGCAGCCTTGAGCAGGTTGCCGAAGGTGACGGCCTTCGGATCCATGTTCCCGAAGTTGATGTAGTTCCGAATGTTGTATTGCCCGGTCATTAGCTGAACCCGGGTGGGCGTGCAGAGGGGTTGCACGAAGCAGTGCGTGAAGCGCGCCCCGGTGGCGGCGAGTTTGTCCAACACTGGAGTCTTGTAGCTGGTGCCACCGTTGGCGCCGATCGTTTCGTAGCCGAGGTCGTCGGCCATGATGAGGATGAGGTTGGGCTGGGGGGCGGCGGCAAGCGGCGTTTGGGCGGCGAGGAGCAGGAGCAGCAAGGCCAGCAGTCGGACGGTTATCGTGCGGGTCATACAAGCAGGGAGGACGCAAGCGGGAGAGCCGAGGTTGCAATGGGGCAAGCCCGCGCGACGCACGGCTTGACTGGCCCCGGCTCCGGCCACAACCCTCCAGCATGATGTTCCGCCTGCCGCACCGTGTGCTCTCCGCCATCCTGTCGTTGCCGTTTGCCTTGCTGGCGCTGGCCGAAGCGCCCGTGCCGATCACCGGCGGCTTTACGCTCGCCGTGCTGCCGGACACGCAGATTTATGCGTGGAAGCATCCCGACACCTATCCGGCGCAGACCCGGTGGCTTGCCGACCACGCCAAGCGCTACAACCTCCGCTACGTCCTGCATGTCGGCGACATCACGCAGCACAACACCAACACACAATGGCAGGTCGCCGCGCGGGCCCACGCGTTGCTGGATGCCGCCGGCCTGCCCTGCGCCATCACCACGGGCAACCATGACCTGGGTCCAGAGGGCAAGGCCACTTCGCGGGAGACACCCTTCGCCCAATACTTCCCCCTGCAAGCTTTCAAGAATTGGCCGACCTTCGGCGGCATCTACGACAAGGAACCGGACCGCACGGATAACAATTTCCATTTGTTCGAGGCGGGTGGACGCAAGTGGCTGATCCTTTGCCTCGAATTCGGCCCGCGGGACGACGTTTTGCGATGGGGCAACGAGGTCGTAAGGCGCCACCCGGATCGCTCAGTCATCCTCGTAACGCACGCCTATCTGCGGCCGGACAACACGCGTTTCAATCGCCATGCCTTCATCAAGGTGAAAAACCTCGAAGTGAACTTGGGCCTCGATCGTTATGGGTTGGCCAAGGCGGAAGGTGGCTTCAATGACGGCGAAGACATTTGGAACAAGCTTGTCTCGCTCCATCCGAACTTCGCCCTCGTGGTGAGCGGGCACATCTGCTACACGGGCCGGCTCGACAGCCAGGGCAAGCACGGGAACGTCGTCCACCAGATGGTCGTGGACTACCAGAGCGGCAAGGACGGAGGCCAGGGATTCCTGCGACTGCTGCAGATTCATCCCGATGGCATCAAGGTCTCGGTGGCAGACTACTCCCCTTTGCTTGACCAACTCAGCGAAAAGCTGGGCACAAGCTATGAATTCAGTTTACCACCACCACCAGCCCAAGGCAGGTAGCCCGAGGCGCAAATCCTTGCTGGCTTAGTTCTCCCGAATCTTGCCCTCTTTGATGAGCTTGCGGAGCTTGGGCACGATCACCACGCTGCAATAGCCGTTGCGGTTCCAGTTCAGGTTGAAGTAGTTCTGGTGGTAGTCCTCCGCCGCGTAAAAATTCTTCAGCGCGGCGATTTCGGTCACGATCGGGTCCTTCCAGCCGGCCTGCGCCTTCTTCTTTGCTTCCTCGGCGGCTGCCTTTTGCACGTCGTTTGCGTAGAAGATGCAGGAACGATACTGGGGCCCGGTGTCGGCTCCCTGCCGATTTAAGGTGGTCGGGTCGTGGGACGCGAAGAACACCTCGAAGAGCGTGGCGAGCGAGACGGCCTTGGGATCGAACTCCACCTGGATGACCTCCGCATGCCCCGTGGTCTTGGTGCAAATCTGCTCGTAAGTCGGGTTGACGACGTGGCCGCCGGAGTAACCAGAGACCACCTTCTTCACGCCGTTGACGCGCTGGAAAACGGCCTCGGTGCACCAGAAACAGCCGCCCCCGATGACCAGCTTTTCCGTGGCGGCCTTGGGGTCACTGGGACTGGGAGCGGTCGGCTTGGGCGTGTCTTTGGATTTAGTGTCGGCGGCGTTCATGGTGAGGGCCAGCGCGGGCAGCGTGACGAGCAATGGGAGCAGGTGTCGGCGGTTCATGTTGACGGCGCGGTGTTTGATCGGCGCGGGGGTTGGACGTGCCAACCCATGCAAAGCTACACGGAGAAAATGCCGGGGCGAGGCGAATTTGTCTGGCGACGGCTCGGACCGCGCAAGAGCCAGGATGAATCGCGCGCCGCAAGCTGTCTTGACACCCACTGGGTGCCGCAAAAAGATTCGCCATGAGCACTCCTCCCCAATCCTCGATGCCGCATCCCAGTTTTCTGAAGGGTTCCAGCCAACTGGCCACTGCCGGGGCGCTCGCCGGGGTAGCCCTGCCCCACGTTCATGCTGCCGGCAGTGACCAGTTGAGCGTTGCCCTCATCGGCTACGGTGGCCGCGGTGGCGGAGCGGCTTCCAATGCGATGAACCAAAGTGGTCCCCCCAAGCTGGTGGCCATGGCCGATGTGTTTGAGCACCGCTTGAAGAGCAGCTACGAAACGCTCAAGCGGCGCCACAAAGATCAGGTGGACGTGCCCGAGGACCGCAAGTTCATCGGCTTCGACGCCTACAAAGGCGCGATGGACTGCCTCAAGAAAGGCGACGTGGCCATCTTCACCACGCCGCTGGCCTTCCGCTGGGTCCACTTCAAATACGCGATTGAGAAAGGCCTCAACGTCTTCATGGAGAAGCCGCTGACGGCGGACGGCCCGACTTCGCGGCGGATGCTCAAGCTCGCCGACGAAGCCTCGGCCAAGAAGCTCAAGGTCGGCGTGGGCCTGAAGTCCCGCCATAGCCGGGCGCTGCAGGAACTGCACAAGCGCATCCAGGACGGCGAGATCGGCGACATCACGATGCTGCGCGGCTACCGGATGCAGGGGCCGATCGGTTCGGCCTTTTCCCCGAAGTGGCCTGGCACGCCGAGCGAGCTCATGTGGCAGATTTCCCGCTTTCACAGTTTCCTCTGGGCGAGCGGCGGCGGGTTCAGCGACTTCTGCATCCACCACGTTGACCACCTGTGCTGGATGAAGAACGCCTGGCCCGTGAAGGCGCAGGCCGTGGGCGCGCGGACCTTCCGCGCCAGCCCGGATGGCACGCCCTATGTGGACCAGAACTTCGACTCCTATGCGGTGGAATACACCTTCGAAGATGGTGCCAAGATGTATATGAACGGCCGCAACATGCTGGGGGCCACGCCCATCTACGCCAGCTTTGCCCACGGCACCAAGGGCATGGCCATCGTGTCGAAGCAGGGCGATTGCGGGCGGCCCTCGAGCACCTATCGCTCGCAGAATCCGGTTAACGAAAGCCTCATCTGGAAGTCCAAGGAGAACAAGGACGGCAGCGTGGACGACCCGTTTCTCAACGAGTGGGCCGCGCTGGTTGACGCCATTCGCAACGACAAGCCCTTCAATGAGGCCGCGTCCGGCGTATACGCCAGTGCCGTCACGTCCATGGGCCGCTATGCCGCCCACACCGGCCAGGAAATCACGCTCGAAGAGTTCCTCAACCACGAGCACGAATACGCGCCCAATGCGGACAAGTTCACCTTCGAGAGCCTGGCCCCCGTGCAGGCGGACAAGGACGGGAAGTATCCAGTGCCGCAACCAGGCATCAAAACCAAGCGGGAATACTGAGCGCGGTCCATGCTCGGACGTGGTCTCAGACAAAGGGTTTCGTGCATGGCGGGCCAGGAACCAAATCTCAAGGAGGCCCACCCTTGTGCCGTGAGACCGCACCGGGTAACTGGGCTTGCCATCATGGGATCAGTCATTCACCCGAGGAGAGCCCGCCCGACAGGCCGAAGCCGTGCCTCGCTCACACTCGCACTTTTGGTTGCGGTCGTCGGCATTCTGTCAGGACCGGCCTTCGGGGCCACGCGCCCGCCGAACATCCTCCTCATCCTCGCCGATGACCTCGGCTACGCGGAACTCGGCTGCCAGGGCAGCAAGGACATCCCCACACCGCACCTCGACTCCCTCGCCCGCGACGGCGTGCGCTGCACCGCCGGCTACGTCACCGCGTCGTTCTGCACCCCATCACGCGCGGGACTGCTCACGGGGCGGAACCAGACGCGCTTCGGGCACGAGCTGAACGTCGTCGGACGGCAGAACCTCGACCCCGCCATCGGCCTGCCGCTCACGGAGAAAACCCTCGCCGACCACCTCAAGGCGCGCGGCTACGCCACCGGCTGCATCGGCAAGTGGCACCTCGGCGCGACCGAGGCGTTTCACCCGCAACGGCGCGGCTTCGATGAGTTCTACGGCTTCCTGCACGAGGGGCATTTCTTCGTGCCCGGCCCGCCGTGGACGGGCGTGACGACGTGGCTCCGCACCAACGCCCTTCCACCCGCCGCCGGCCCGCGCCTTACGCAGGGCGGCGTGACTTTCTCCACGCATCTGAAGACCTCCGAGCCGCGCTACGACGACCACAATCCCACCCTGCGCGGCACGCAGCCCCTGACCGAGCGCGAGTATCTCACCGACGCGCTCGCCCGCGAATCGGTCGCGTTCATCGGACGGCACCGCGCGGAGCCGTTCTTCCTCTACCTCGCCTTCAACGCGCCGCACAGCCCCATGCAGGCCCCGCCGAAGTATCTGGACCGCTTCGCGCACCTCCCTGACCTCCACCGCCGCCTCTTCGCCGCGATGGTGTCCGCGATGGACGACGCCGTGGGCACGGTGCTGGCGAAACTGCGCGCGGAAAATCTGGAGGAGCACACGCTCATCGTCTTCCTCAGCGACAACGGCGGGCCGACGGCGGAACTCACGTCCAGCAACGCGCCCTTCAGCGGCGGCAAAGGCAGCTTCCTCGAAGGCGGCCTCCGCGTGCCGTTTCTCGTGCAATGGAAAGGCCAGCTCCCGGCGGGCAAGACCTTTGCCCACCCCGTCACCGCGCTCGACCTCGCCCCGACGTTCTTGACCGCCGCTTCGTTTGGTGTCCCGCCTTTAGGCGGTCCGGGACCGGCTAAAGCCGGGACACCAAACCTCGAAGGCCTCAACCTCCTCCCGCACCTGCGCGGCGAAAGCCCGCTGCCCGCCCGCCCGCTCTTCTGGCGCATGGGCCGCCAAGCCGCTGCCCGCGACGGCGACTGGAAACTCTTCCGCACCGGCGACCAGCCCTGGCAGCTCTTCAACCTCGCCACCGACCCCGCCGAGCAAACCAATCTCGCTCCTGAGAAACCCGCCGAAGTTGAGCGCCTCGCCGCCGCTTGGGCCAAGTGGAACCAGCAAAACCTCCCGCCGCTCTGGGGCCTGCCGCCGGGCGTGAGGAAGTGAGGCAGCTCAAGCGCCCACGCTGGCTGTGAGCCACGCGAGATACTTGGCATTGCCCTCCGCCAGCGGGAGCGTGATGAACTCCGGGGTGTCGTAGGGGTGCTGGGCGATGATGAGCCGCTCCAATGCGGCGAGCCTGGCCCGGGTGGTCTTGAACAGGATGAGCACCTCGGCGCTGGATTCCAGCTTGCCCTGCCACCAGTAGTGCGACTCGAGCTTCGGCACGAGGTTCGCGCAGGCGACCAGCTTCGCACTCAAGGCCGCCTTGGCCAGTGTGCGGGCGGTCTTCAGGTCCGGCGCAGTGACGAGGACAAGTCGGAAGGCGGCGGCGCGTTTCATCAGCGGGTGTAGTTTGCCCGTGAACCAGGCGAAAGGAAGCCAACGCTCACGACCATGACGTGCAAAAGGCCGCTAGCCGCCTCCCATTTCGCGTTCATTCGCGTGTTTCGCGGGGGAACCTCCCGGCTTGGGACATGCTCACTTCTCCGACTTCTTCTTTGTCTTGGGCTTGGCCTCGGTTTTCCCGTCCTTCGCCTCGGCCTGGAGCTTGCGGGTGGCGAGCTGGTTCTTGAGGAAGTTGTCCACGGGCGCGTTCTGGTAGGCGGTCAGCCAAAGGTCGCCGAGGAACTGGGCGGCCAGTTTGATCTGGTTGCTGAGGACCGGGAAGGCTTCCATGCCCTTCTCGCCGTTGCCGGAGAGCCGGCCGTCCTTGTTCATCTCGTAGAGCGGCTCGACCAGTTTGTGCTGCT